>Ga0209581_1000253_pt1 | contig 154506 bp, 159 predicted proteins | sample Coa_R2_FD_187160 | JGI IMG/M metagenome (GOLD analysis project Ga0209581, IMG submission 187160) | Surface soil microbial communities from Centralia Pennsylvania, which are recovering from an underground coalmine fire - Coalmine... | ecosystem: Environmental > Terrestrial > Soil > Unclassified...
CGGGGCCTGTGTTACCCCACGGACGGCTTCCTTGAGCGTCCCGGTGGCGAAGTTACGAGCCTCGCCAGCAGGCGCCGGTCCCGCGCCGCATGCAAGCACGTCTGCAGACATGCCCCTCGTGGCGCGGGACAATCTGAATATAATCCTATGCCGGAAAAGCTGTCAAGCGCCAAATTCGTTCGTCATGCCCGGCTTTACGCCGGGCATCCATGCCTTTTCTGTTTCGAGGTCAGCAAGGCGTGGATGCCCGCAACAAGTGCGGGCATGACGAGCCGAAGGGCGGAGAGCGCCTCTTTGACTTTGGCGTCCGAAAAAAAGCCCCGCGACGTGCGCGGGGCTTCAGAGGAGGGAGTTATCGATGCCTTCGACTCAAACGGTCCGCGAAGCGGCGCCGTTTGCTACTAAAGGATCAAAATCGCACGCCGGGCTATCTTTGGGAACGCGGCAGGGTGTCACAACGTCCTGAAATGGCTTGTTCTCAAAGACCTAGATGCGGCTGCAGCGGTTAAGCACGATCTGCAAGCCGGCCAAATGTGGCGGCGCTTCCATACGTTGCCACGCCCTTCCGCAGAGCGGTTTGCTACCCGCCAAATTTGTAGTTCAGACCGAACTTGATGAGGCTGAATGTGCGGGTGAGGTGGAAGCTGTTTGCCGACACGCCATTGCTGGTCACGACGTGCTCGTGCGTCGGGAAATCCATGTAGACGTATTCAAGCCGCGCTGACCAATGCGGATCGATCGCATATTCGGCGCCTGCGCTTACCGTCCATCCCCAGGTGTCGTTGCTGCCGGTGCAGGGCGTGCCGATGCAGGTCGGTGTAGTGACCGAGAGCTGCTTGAATCTCTCGTTCATCCACGCCGCGCCGCCTTTTACATAGTACATCGCACGATCCATCGCGTAGCCGGCGCGCGCTGTGATCGTGCTGTAGTCGTCGGGCAGTCCGGTCGCGTGCACGATTCCGGCGGGTGTAACCGCGTTCGAGCTGCCTTTCACGTCCGACCAGGTGAAGTCCCCTTCGATGCCATACACCCAGCGGCCCGATTGCCAGTTGTAGCCAAGCTGCACGCCGCCCAGGATTCCCTTTGGGCGGGGAGGATTGCCGACGCGGGTGCCGGTCGTGTCCTCGGTAATTTCCGGAAACGCCCAGCCGTAGCCGAAATGGCCGCCCACATAGAATCCCGACCAATTCCAGATTGGCGCGGCGGGAGCCGCTTTTACCGGCATGTCGGCGGCGAAAGCTGTGCCGCCCCATACTGCGAAAAGAAATGAAATCCCCGCCCAAAACTTTTTCATGATTACCGCCCCCGGAGACAACCTGAAAAATTTTAGATGATCATATCGTCGGGAAAGCCGGCCGCTGTAGTAGCGCGTTACCAAATTCGAAAATCGCGACTTTCGTCCGGTTTGGGAGTGCGAAAATATTGAAGGGCAAAGAAACAATCCAAGAGTTCAATGCAAATTCGGCTGCTTCAGGAATTGCGACCTTTCGCCTGATTTGATTGTGACATCGAACGTATCGCCCTCGCGGTGAATGGTGAGCGGTACATTCACGCCGGCGGTGCCGAGCGACCAGACCCGGCGGTAAAAATCCGCAAGTTCACGGACTTCGTGATTCCCCACTGCAAGCACCACGTCGCCCGTGCGCAATTCCGCACGGCGGGCCGGGCCGCGCTTGGCGACGCCCGCGATGACAATGTGGTCGTCGATCTCGGTCGAGTAGAGCCCGAGCCACGGCCGCACCGGCCGGTTGGCGCGGCCGAATTTCACAAGGTCGTCGAGCACCGGCTTCAGAATATCGATCGGCACCATCATGTTGATCGGCTCCGCCCGCGCGCCTTCGCGCGAGCGCTCAAGCTGCAACGAGCCGATGCCCAGCAACTCGCCGTGCGAACCGATCATCGCCGTGCCGCCCCAGTTCGGATGGAAGGGCGCGGTGAAAATCGCCTCGTCCAGGAAATATTCCCAGTAGCCCGCGAAGGACTGCTTCGCGACAATGCGCGCCGCGACCGACTGTGACCGTCCGCCTGCGCCGGCAATGACGACGCGATCGCCCACCTGCGCGCGGCTGGAATTTCCGAATTCGAGGAAGGGCAGATTGAGCTTCGTGAGCGGCTGCACCAGCCCGAAGCCGGTTTCCTGGTCGAAAGCGAGCACGTGACCGGACACCGAGCGGCCGTCGGAGAGCTTCAGCCAGACGTCCTCCGCTTCGGTGATAAGGTACCCGATCGTAAGTACGAAGCCGTTCTCGCGGATGATGACGCCGTGGCCCTGGCGCTCGGTGCCGAGCGCCTCCGCCGTGGAGGCGTCTTCCGGAACGAGCGCGCGCACGCCCACGACCGCCGAAAGCGCGCGATTCAGGTCATAGCCGTAGTCGGAGACTTTCGGCTGCCATTCCGGCGCAATGACCCATTCCGTCGCCATCATCCACCTTGTCCACCTTCATACACGCGCCGGAAGCGGCGTCCTGCGCGCGTGAGGATTTCGTAGCCGACTGTACCCGAAGCCCGGCCGAGATCGTCAACCGAAATCCCCTCGCCGAGGAGGCGCACCATGTCGCCGCGCTTCACGTCGCCCTCGGCGATATCGGTGACATCAACGGCGATCAGATCCATCGAGACGCGGCCGACAATTTTGCAGCGTTTGCCCGCAACGACCGCTTCCATTCCGTGCTTTGTGTTCGTCGTGTTGGCCGCGCCCGACGCGCGCGGAATGCCGTCGGCGTAACCTGCGGCGAGGATCGCAAGCCGCGAGTCGCGCGCGAGCGTATATTCGCCGCCATAGCCCACGGTGTCGCCTTTCTTCGCCTTCCGAACCTGCAGGACGTGAACGTCGAGGCGCACGACCGGTTTCATCAAATTCTCTCCGTCGATCAGCGCTTCGCCGCCATAAAGCGCGATCCCCGGCCGCACGAGATCGAGATGCGTGTCGGGGTGCGCAAGGATCCCCGCCGAATTCGCGAGCGAACGCGGAATGCCGGGGAATTTCGCGGCGATTTCCCTGAATTTCGCGGTCTGCGCGCCCGTCATTTCGTGATTAACCTCGTCGGCGCGGGCGAGGTGGCTCATGATGAGCGCGGGTTTGAACGAAAATCCCTTTTGGCGCTTCGCGACCTCTTCCGCTTCCTCGAAAGTGAGGCCAAGCCGCGTCATCCCGGTGTCGATATGGATCGCGGCGGGAAGCGGCTCCTTCGTCCTTTTCGCGTAGTTGTCCCATTCCTCGATCTCGCCGAGCGAGCCGAGCACGGGGCGCGCGCCGATATCCTGAAAAGCCGAAGCCGTGCCGGGGTTGAAGCCATTCAGCACGTAGATTGCGGCCTCCGGGATGATCGAACAGACTTTGAGCGCCTCGTCGAGGAGCGCCACGAAGAAGGTCTTGCAGCCGGCCCTGGCGAGCGCCGCCGCAACCGGTTCGATACCGAGGCCGTAGGCGTCGGCCTTGATTACAGCGGCGCATTCCGCGTCTCCTGACCGCCGGTCGCATTCCTTCCAGTTCGCCACGATCGCCGCGAGATCGATCGTGAGCACGCCGCTCGCGCCGCGCGCAGTGACGAAGGTGGCTTCGTCTTCGGAAAGATGCAGGTTCGCTACTTCACGCATGCAGGAATCCGGATGAACCTTAGCGTATTCTTTTTGTTATCCGTGCGCGAGGGAAATGGTACAATTCGAGGCGCGGGAGACTGTCATGATCCGCAAGCTGGCTTCGGGAAAATACCGGCTCTATTCGCGCAAGAAGAATCCGAGGACCGGAAAACGCCGGAACTTAGGCACATTCAATACGCGTAAGGCGGCGGAAAAGCACGAGCGCGCAGTGCAGTATTTCAAGCGGCATTGACAAAGTTACTTTTCTGTCATGGCCGGGCTTGTCCCGGCCATCCACGCCTTTTCAAACTCTCGAAAAGAAAGGCGTGGATGCCCGGCACAAGAGTCTACCCTTGGGCCGGCCGAAGGCCGGACCCGAGGGCCGGGCATGACTGGAGTTGGAGTTATGACCGCCGCTCGGGCAGATGGTCTTCGCGCGCGAGATTGCCGAAGCGCGTGACCTGCGGCTCGAAGACGACCTTCACGGTGCCGGTGGGGCCGTGGCGCTGCTTGCCGATGATGAGCTCGGCGCGGTTCTCGGCGGCCTTCATTTCGGTTTCCCACTTGAACCATTCTTCCGAGCCTTCGCGCGGTTCGCGGTTCTTCAAATAGTATTCCTCGCGGAAGACGAACAGCACGACGTCCGCGTCCTGCTCGATCGAACCGGACTCGCGTAGGTCGGCGAGCTGCGGGCGCTTGTCGTCGCGGCTTTCGACCTGACGTGAGAGCTGCGAAAGCGCGAGGATCGGGATGTCGAGCTCTTTCGCGAGCGCCTTGAGGCCGGTGGTGATCTCGGTGACTTCTTGTACGCGGCCTTCCTGCGCGCGGCGCGAGGAGCCGGTCAAAAGCTGCAAATAGTCCACGACCATGAGGTCGAGCCCTCGCTGGCGTTTCAGGCGGCGGGCGCGGGCGGTGAGCTGCGCGATCGAAATACCGCCCGTGTCGTCGATGAAGAGCGGAATGCTCTGCATGGTTTGCGCGGCGGCGGCGAGTTTGGAGAAATCCTCTTCCGAGATGTCTCCGCGGCGAATCTTGGAGGAGGGGATTTCGGTCTGTTCCGAGAGAATGCGGGTGGCAAGCTGCTCGGCCGACATTTCGAGCGAGAAAAAGCCGACAATGCCGCCCGACACGGTTTCGATCGAGCCGTCCGGCCGCGGCTGGCCACGGTAATCCACCGCGATGTTGTAGGCGATGTTGGTGGCGAGCGCCGTTTTGCCCATCGCCGGGCGGCCCGCGATAATCACGAGGTCGGACTTCTGCAAGCCGCCCATCAGGAGATCCAGATCGGTAAGGCCGGTCGCGAGTCCGGAAAGGTGCCCGTCGCGCTGATAGGCTTTGGAGGCGAGATCGACGGCGTCTTTCAACGCGTCGGAGAATTTCATAAAGCCGCCGTCATAGCGGCCCGTCTCCGCGAGCTCGTAGAGACGCCGCTCCGCGTCGTCGATCTGCACCTGCGGCGAGAAATCGACAGGCGCCTCATAGGCGAGGTTCACCATGTCCTCGCCGATGCGGATCAGGTCGCGGCGCGTGGAGAGATCGTAGATCGTGCGGCCGTAGTCGGCGGCATTGATCACGGTCGTGGCTTCGGCGGCGAGGCGGGCGAGATAGACCGGCGCCGGCATGCCGGCCACGTCCGCGTCCGGCGGCAGGAAAGTCTTGAGGGTTACTGGCGTCGCGACCTTGCCCGCGCGGATGATGCTCGCCGTCACCTCGTAGATTTTCTGATGGATTGGCTCGAAGAAATGCTTGGGCTCGAGGAAATCGGAGACGCGGTAGAACGCCTCGTTGTTGACGAGGATCGCCCCCAGGAGCGCTTGCTCGGCCTCGATGTTGTGAGGGGCCTGCCGATAATTGGGGTCCGGCTCCGGTTGCGGTTTCCGGACCGTCAGTTCGAGGGCCATGGCAAGTCAGTTCTTCTGAATGGAGTCGCCGTAATTTGCTTAACATCTTCGCGCGCGGCGGAAAGACCAAACGCTTTCTTTGAGTCAGCTTTGAGTCATATCCACACGGCGACGCGAATCACGTCAGCCTGTGATGATCGCACTTGACGGGGGAGAAAAGGCGGCGGCTAGATAGCGCAAAGAAAAAATTGTTGGGGGCTTACTCGCCAGCGAGCCTGAGCTTGGGGATCGCGCGCTGTTCGGCGGCCCGAAGCTTCGTTTCGGCTGCGCCGATATAGTCGCGGGTGAGGGGCACTGCGTCCTGGCGCCGGGTAAACTGGATTTGCAGCACCATCAGCCCTTGGTGGCGGAAGGCCATTTCGGAAATGGCGAGGTAAAACTCCCACATGCGGCAGAAGCGGTCGTCGTACATCGCGGCCACCTGGTCGCGATGCGCAAGGAAACGCTCGCGCCACGCCTTTAGTGTTTCCGCGTAGTGCAACCGCAATACCTCGATATCGGTGATCACGAGGCCCGAGCGCTCGATCGCGGGCACGACTTCCGAAAGCGCAGGGATATAACCGCCCGGGAAAATATACTTCCGGATCCAGGCGCTTGTGGTCGAAGGGCCATGCGAGCGGCCGATGAAGTGCAGAAGCCCCACCCCGTCTTCCGTAAGCAGGTCGCGGGCATGGCGGAAGAATGTACCGTAGTGATTGACGCCCACATGCTCGAACATGCCGACCGAGACGATGCGGTCGAACCTGTCCTTGATGTCGCGATAGTCCTGTAGCCGGAATTCCACCCGGTCCTTGAGACCCTGGTCGGCGGCCCGTCCGATTGCGACCTTAAGCTGCTCGTCCGAAAGCGTCACACCCGTGACATGCCCGGCACCGGCGATCTCGGCGAGATAAAGCGCAAGTCCGCCCCAGCCGGAGCCGATGTCGAGCACCTTCAAGCCTCGCTTGTTCATGACGAGCTTCGCGGCGAGGTGGCGCTTCTTCGCGAGCTGCGCGTCATCGAGCGTATCGTCCTTGTGTTCGAAATATCCGCAAGAATATTGCCGGTCGCCGTCAAGGAAGAGCGAATACATCCGGCTATCGAGATCGTAATGCCGGTGGACATTTTCTTTCGCGCGGCCGCGCGGATTGAACTGCAAAATCCGGCGGAAAAGGTAACGCAACCCTGCCATCACGAGCGCCATCCAGGTGACGCTGATGCGGTCGTGGTTTTGCGAGCCGGCGTAGTCGATGAATTCGGCGAGCGTCCCCTCGGTGACGCGGAAGCTGCCGTCCATATAGGCTTCGCCTAGCCGCAGGTCGGGGTCAGCGAGAACGCCGAGCAAGATCCAGGGGTTATTGAAAGCGATGGAAATCGGTTTTCCGGTGCCGTCGCCTACCGTAAAAGACCGGCCCGGTGCGGGGGACACCGTCAGCGTTCCCCGCGGGAAAAGCCTCTTGAACACATATTCGAACCAGCGGTCCAACAAACGGTTCATGACGCACCGCGCCCTGCACAGGGAAAATTATGCAAAACCTGAAGCGATCAGCAATATCCCCGATGCACCCGCGATTATTCGCTTCTTACAATGCAGGAATGCAGATTTTGGTTCCGGGAAGGGGACCGCAGGCGGCCATGGCCGGTGCGGCAGCCGTCTTGCGGTCGGGCGGGCCGCTCCGGCGGTCCATTTGAATCGCTAATAGTGTAATAGGCAAGCCAAGGGATCAGCGGGTAGTGTCTCAGCTTCCCGTCATCACCGGGCCGCAGCGTCCCGCGAGCGAAGCAAGCGGATGACGCTGCGAGACCCGGTGATCCATGATAAAGTTCGGCATGCTCGGAAAGTCATCATGGATTACCGGGACTCGTCCGCGCCACGGCTCACTTTCGCTCGCCGGGCGCGACGGCCCGGTAATGACAAAAAGTCAAACTGAGACACTACCGATCAGCGATACGCAGAGCGCCTCGCCGAATTCAGCTTATTCAAGAGGGGCGTTATGCGGCTTCGACGAATTTGACACCGACCTTGTCGGGCGTCTTCCACGCGACCTGGCAATGTCGGGTGAAATGATCGAGCGGGATGGAAAGCTCGAATTTATCCGGGAGCATCGTTGTTTTGGTGAGCAGGCAAGCGCCGGTTTCCGAGATATTCTTCACCGTGCAGTCGACGGCGAACGAACCGCGGTTAAAGATGATCTTCCCGGCCTTCAACGTCCGGTGACGCTGCACGTGCCGTTTTTCTTCCATAACCAGCTTCCCGAGCTTCGCGTTGATTAATAGAGCGGAATTCTTTGCTTAAAAATTAAAGCAATCGCGAAAATCGGCTTGTATTTGTGCGGCAAAATGGGACTCTGGGGCGCCGGAAATGGATTTTTAACGCTATCGCGTCGCAGGCGGTGCGGAAGCCGGGCCAGCCGCCGTCGAACAGTTGTGCCGGAAAGCTGTTTCGCCGTTGCCGGGTGCGGCAACGGCGAAAAACATTCGGAAAGAGGGGCGGGCTTCAGCCTTCGGAGCTTTCTTTCTTGCCTTTCTTCGCGGGCTTGGCGTCAGCCTGCTCGGTCGCGGGCTCGGCTTTCTTCTGGCCGCGCGTCGCCTTCGCTTTCACGGGCTTGGCGTTGGCTTGTTCGCTTTCGTCCGAGGCAGCTTCCGCCGTTTCCCCTTCCGGGGCTTTTTCGAAGAACTTCTCGGCGCTGGCCTTCGCCTGGGCCTGTTCTTCTTCCTGCTCGCTGCGGGAGACGGTGAGGTCCTCGCCCGCCGCCTGACGCTTCGCTTCTTCCTCGCTGCGGGCGACGTTGACGGTGATCTTCACTTCCACTTCGGGATGAAGCTCGACAGGCACCGTATGCAGGCCAATGCCCTTGATCGGCGTGTTCAGCACGATTTGCTGGCGATCGACATTGAACCCCGCCTGCGAAAGCGTCTGCGCGATGTCGCGCGTCGACACGGAGCCGTAGAGCTGGCCGGTTTCTCCAGCTTGCCGGACGAGGACGAAGCTTTGGCCATTGAGTTTCTGGGCCAGCGCATCCGCGCCCGACTTCTTCTCGGCGTTCTTCGCGACGAGCTCGGCTTTCATCGCCTCGAATTTTTCCTTGTTCTCTTTCGTGGCGCGCAGCGCCTTGCCCTGCGGCAGCAGGAAGTTGCGGGCGAACCCGCTGCGCACGCGCACGACGTCGCCGATCTGCCCGAGCTTTGCGACGCGTTCGATCAAAATGACTTGCATGGATACTCTCCTTCGTTCGGAACTAATTTCGGTTGGGTTGCTTCGGCGGGCCAAGCCGCCCGCGCAGATTGAGAAGTCCGTCGGCAAGCCCGATCAGTGCGAGCAGCACGATCGGCCAGCCGAGCAAGATCAGAAGTCCCCATACGGCGCTCAGGATCAGGCCGCGCAGTGCGACCGGACGCGTGACGGCATGCAGCACCGCAAGGCCGAGAAACGCGTAAGCGACGAGCAGACAAGTCGTGAAGACTCCCGCCGTGAGGCCGACGATTGAGTGAAGAAACGAAAGCACGAGCACGCCGAGCAGCAGGAGCGGCGTCGAAAACGGAAAAGCGATGCCGGAGAGATCGGGCCAGGGGCGGGCGAGCCGTCCCGACGCGCGCGCGATCCGGCCCGCGAGATACAGATTGGCGAGATGCGTCACCATTGAAAGCGCGGCCGCGAGCGGCGGCATGATCAAGGCGAGCACTTCGAGCGTCCGTTCGGGGTTTCCGCCATTCGGCAGTTTCAGCGGCTGGCCTTCGGGAATCGCGAGCTGCAGGCGCAATACGCGGGAAAAAATTTCCTTCAGGCCCGCGTGATAGGTGTCGATGTCCGGCCCGAAGATCGGAATCGTAAGCGCCATCGCGATCGTGGCCAAAATCGCGGCCGCCAGGACGACACGCCCGACCGGATACCACTCGAAATCGCCGCCGGTGCCGCCGGAAGAAGGGCGGGCGAGCATCGAGAGATAGGAAAGGACGTAAGCGGGCACGCCGACGCCGGCGAGAAAGGCGAAAATGAACCAAATACCGGCGCCAATCCCGAGTCCGGCGGCGGCGGTGAGCGTTGCGGTCAGCGCCGCGACATGGCTCCAGCCGAGACCCGCGAGCATGATGGGAAGCGGCGCGAGGTAGAAGAGCGTGACCGAAAGCACCGAGCCCGAGGCAAGCGCCACGAACAAAAGTGCGGACACAATTCCGGCCCCGAGGCCGATGAGTAGAATTTGCATCGTCAGCTGTCCCGCTTGTCGCGGTTAGAGGCTTTCGCCCCAACCATCGCCGCCGGACCATCCCGGCGGCTTACGAGTGAGCCGGGGCGGCATACCGCCCCGGCGGATTTCTAGCGAATGACGTAAGGCAGAAGCCCGAGGAAGCGTGCGCGCTTGATCGCGGCGGCAAGTTCCCGCTGTTTCGCGGCGGAAACCGCCGTGATGCGGCTCGGCACGATCTTGCCGCGCTCGGAAATGTAGCGCTGCAGGAGCTTCACGTCCTTGTAGTCGATCTTCGGCGCATTCGGGCCGGAGAAGGGGCAAGTCTTGCGGCGGCGGAAAAACGGGCGGCGTCCGCCGCCGGCAGGTGCGCTGCTCATGGCTGCATCTCCTCGCCGTTCGAACCTTCGTCATCTTCGCCGCGGCGGCGGTCGCCCCGGCGCTCGTCGCGGTCGCGCTTCTGCAACATCACCGACGGGCCTTCTTCGTGTTCTTCGACACGGATTGTCATGAAGCGGATCACGTCTTCGCTGATGCCTTCCAGGCGTTCGACTTCCTGCACGGCGGCAGGCGGCGTATCGAGACGGAGCATGGCGAAATGCGCCTTGCGGTTCTTCTTGATGCGGAAGGTAAGGGACTTCATGCCCCAATATTCCGGATCGCCGACGACCTTGCCGCCGTTCTGCTCGATCACGCCTTTATATTCGTTGGCGAGTTCTTCCACTTGCTGCGCCGTCATTTCCTGACGCGCGAGAAATACATGCTCGTAAAGAGGCATTCAGTGTCCTTTCCTGGTCGTTCGCTGTTTCGGCGCCGAGCCCTTCGAGCCTCGGGAAAGGCTCGAAACTTCTCGAAGGCGGGGACACGGGATGCCGGGCGATATGCCCTGCCGTTTCGGACGGCCATCCGTTCAGCCCCCGGCTGAAAGTCAGCGAAGGCCGCGTTTATACGCGATTTTTCCGTGCAGACAACCCGTATAAGTAAACGAAAAACAGCGGTTTTACAGGGTTTTTCCCCGGCTTCGCTTGACAGCCATGGCGGGAGCGTGGCTTTTCAGCCCACCTTTTCAGGGATTCCATCGTGACAACCGCTTTCGTATTTCCGGGCCAAGGCAGCCAGGCCATTGGTATGGGTAAGAGTCTCGCCGACAATTTCGAAGCCGCGCGGGCTGTCTTCAAGGAAGTCGACGATGCGCTCGGCGAGAAGCTGACCGCGACCATGTGGGAAGGTCCGGCGGACAAGCTTACGCTCACCGAAAACACCCAGCCTGCGCTGGTGGCGACGTCCGTCGCGGCCGTACGCGTGCTCGAGGCCGAGGCTGGGCTCGACGTGAAGCGCGACATCGCCTTTCTCGCCGGCCATTCGCTCGGAGAATATGCAGCGCACGCCGTCGCGGGCAGCCTTTCGCTTTCCGATGCCGTGAAGCTTGTCCGCACCCGCGGCCGCGCCATGCAGCAGGCGGTGCCGGTCGGCGTCGGCGCAATGGCGGCGCTCATGGGTCTCGATCCCGATGCTGTGAAAGCGGTCGCGGCAGAAGCCGCGCAAGGCGAAGTCTGCGATGTCGCGAACGACAACGCGCCGGGCCAGATCGTCGTCTCCGGCCACAAAGCCGCGGTCGAACGCGCGGTGGAAATCGCGAAAGGCAAGGGCTCGCGCGCGATGATGCTTCAGGTATCCGCGCCATTTCATTGCAAATTGATGCAGCCTGCGGCCGACGTGATGGCCGAAGCGCTGTCGAAAGCAACGGTAAACGCACCGCGCGTTCCGGTCGTGGCGAATTTTTCCGCGCAGCCCGTGACCGATGCGAAAGAAATCGTGAAATTGCTTGTCTCGCAGGTGACCGGCACCGTGCGCTGGCGTGAATCTGTCGCCTATCTTGCGGCGCAGGGGGTGAATAAGATCGTTGAAGCCGGCACCGGCAAAGTGCTCGCCGGCTTGATCAAGCGGATTGCGAAAGAAATTCCGGCACAAAATGTCGGCACCGCCGAGGACGTGGCGGCCTACAAGGCGAAGGCATAAGCTGGAGCGGGGAAACACGATGTTCGAATTGACAGGAAAAACCGCGCTCGTAACCGGCGCTTCCGGGGGCATCGGCGGCGGCATCGCGCGCGCGCTGCACAAGCAGGGTGCGACCGTCGCGATTTCCGGCACGCGCAAGGACGCGCTCGACAAGCTTGCTTCCGAACTCGGCTCGCGTGTTCATGTTTTTCAGTGCGACCTTTCCAAAAAGGACGAAGTGGAAGCTTTGGTGCCGAACGCCGAGAAGGCGATGGAAAAACTCGATATTCTTGTCTGCAACGCGGGCATCACGAAAGATAATTTGTTCGTCTCCTTGAAAGACGAGGATTGGGACAACGTCATCAACATCAATCTCACCGCCACCTTTCGTCTTGCCCGCAAGGCCGTGACCTCGATGATGCGCCGCCGTTTCGGCCGCATCATCGGCATCAGCTCGGTGGTGGGGGTCACTGGCAATCCGGGACAGGGTAATTATGTTGCCGCCAAGGCCGGCATGATCGGAATGATGAAATCCATCGCCGCCGAATACGCCCGGCGCGGCGTGACTGCGAATTCCGTCGCCCCCGGCTTCATCGGAACCGCCATGACCGACAAGCTGAACGAGAAACAGCGTGAGGCGATTCTGTCGCGGGTGCCCGCGAACCGGCTCGGAACGCCCGACGATATCGCCGCCGCTGTGGTCTATCTCGCTTCCGATGAGGCGGGCTATGTCACCGGCACCACCATCCACGTGAACGGCGGTATGGCGATGATCTAAAAAGGTTTTTCGTCTGGACGAGGCGGCGCCAGAACGCTAGTCAAGCCAAAAGAGCTATGGTAACAACCGCAATCGCCTTGAGGGGCACAACCAAAAAGTGGGATCGGCAAAGGCAGAACGATGAGTGATATTCCTGAGCGCGTGAAAAAAATCGTCGTCGAGCATCTTGGGGTCGACCCGGAAAAGGTTACCGACAAGGCGAGCTTCATTGACGACCTCGGTGCTGACAGCCTCGACACGGTCGAGCTGGTCATGGCGTTCGAGGAAGAGTTCGGCTGCGAAATTCCCGACGATGCGGCGGAAACCATTCTGACCGTCGGGGATGCCGTCAAGTTTCTGGAAAAGAACGCGGCCTGAGCCGCGGTTTTTCTCAAGCGTTATCAGTAGTCTTGCGAGATTTCCTTGATCGGGCCATGAAGGTCCGGTCAAGGAAGTTTGGTTTTTAGCCCAAAGCTCGCTCCCGGAGATCTGTGCATGCGTCGCGTGGTTGTCACTGGCCTTGGAATGGTCACGCCGCTTGGCGCGGATGTCGATACGACGTGGAAAAACATCCTCGACGGAAAGAGCGGAGCCGCGAAGGTCGAGAAATTCGACACCTCCGATTTGCCCTGCAAGATCGCCGCGCAAGTAAAGCGCGGTGACGGCGCGAACGGCACCTTCAACGCCGATCAGTGGATGGAGCCGAAGGAACAGCGCAAGGTCGATGACTTTATCATCTATTCCGTTGCTGCCGCGACCCAGGCGCTGAAAGACGCGGGCTGGGAGCCGAAGAACGAAAAGGATCAGTACCGCACCGGCGTTTTGATCGGTTCGGGGATTGGCGGCATCGAAGGCATCGCCGACGCCGCGCTCACCCTGAAAGAGAGAGGCCCGCGCCGGATTTCGCCGTTCTTCATCCCTGGCCGCTTGATCAATCTTGCATCGGGCTATGTCTCGATCATGCACGGCCTTAAGGGGCCGAACCATGCGGTCGTCACAGCTTGCTCGACCGGCGCGCATGCGATCGGCGATGCGGGGCGCCTGATTGCGCTAGGGGATGCCGACGTGATGGTCGCGGGCGGCACCGAGTCTCCCATCAACCGTCTTTCGATTGCGGGTTTCTGCGCCTGCAAGGCGCTTGTGACTTCGTACAACGACACGCCGGAAAAGGCTTCACGTCCTTACGACAAGGATCGCGACGGATTCCTGATGGGCGAGGGCGCGGGCGTCGTTGTGCTCGAGGAGTTCGAGCATGCGCGCGCACGCGGCGCGAAAATTTACGCGGAGCTGATCGGTTACGGCCTTTCGGGCGACGCCTTCCACATCACGGCGCCGTCCGAGGACGGCAACGGCGCGTTCCGCTGCATGAATGCGGCGATCCAGCGGGCCGGCATATCGCCGGCCGAAATCGACTACATCAACGCACACGGCACTTCGACCATGGCCGACACGATCGAGCTCGCGGCGGTCGAGCGCGTGGTCGGCAACGCGGCGGCCAAGATTTCCATGTCTTCCACGAAATCCGAGATCGGCCATCTTTTGGGCGCGGCGGGTTCGGTCGAGGCGATTTTCTCGGTGCTCGCGATCCGCGATCAGGTCGCGCCGCCCACGATCAATCTCGACAATCCGTCGGTGGAAACGCCGATCGATCTCGTACCGCATACCGCGCGGAAGCGCGAGATCAACACGGTGCTCTCGAATTCGTTCGGATTCGGCGGCACTAACGCTTCGCTCATCTTCCGCCGCGCGGCGTGATCTCGTTTCGCGCTTTCGCCATATTTCCGTCTAGCTTGCGGAGGGCGGTAGACTCGATACGTTGTTCGGCGTGCGGAAAAGGCGACTGGCAACCTCGTCGCGAAACCACGCAGTAAGAACGCACAAGGAAGCTGGCATGTCGGGCCAACAGGAGCCGCCGATTCAAGAATATCGCGATCCGCCGCGCTATATGCGCACCCCGCGCGATGCGATTACTCCCGAGCAACTTCCTCCGCCGCCTTCGGCACGTGTCCGCAATCCGATCGTCATGGCCGGCAATGCGATTTTCAGCGGGCTTCTTCTGCTGATCCTCGCGGGCGGGACGGTACTCTATTTCGGCAAGAAGAAGCTTGAGGCCGCCGGGCCCCTGGAGCGCGACCGCAGCGTCGTGATTCAGCCGCGGAAGGGTCTGCGCGACATCGCCGACACGCTGAAAAACGAGGGCGTGATCGACCAGACGCTGCCTTTCATCGCCGGCGCCAAAATTCTCGGAGTCGGGGATGAGTTGAAAGCGGGTGAGTATCTCTTCGAAGCCCACAGCAGCATGGCGAAGGTGCTGCAGACCATCGTGGAAGGCCGTTCGATCCAGTACACCGTGACGATTCCGGAAGGGCTCACCAGCCAGCAGATCGTGCAGCGCCTGCGGGATTCCACCGTGCTCACTGGCGATATCACTGAAATCCCGCCGGAAGGCACACTGCTCCCGGAAACCTACAAGGTCACGCGCGGGTGGACGCGCGAACAGATTTTGCAGCGCATGGCGGCCGCCCATAAGCGCCTGCTAGACGAAATCTGGGCGAAGCGCGCGCCCGATCTTCCGGTGAAAACGCCGCAAGAGCTGGTGACGCTTGCCTCCATCGTCGAGAAGGAAACGGGGAAGGCCGACGAGCGCGCGCGGGTCGCAGGCGTGTTCGTGAACCGGCTGAAGAAGCACATGCGCCTGCAATCCGACCCGACGATCGTGTACGGGCTGATGGGCGGCAAGGGGCCGCTCGGCCGTCCGCTTTTGAAGGTCGAGATGGACGAGCCCAACCCGTACAATACCTACCTGAACGATGGGTTGCCCCCCGGGCCGATCGCCAATCCGGGCCGTGCCTCATTGGAGGCGACCGCGCATCCGATGAAGACGAACGAGCTCTATTTTGTCGCGGACGGCACCGGCGGGCATGTTTTCGCCGATACGCTGGAAGAGCACACGAAGAACGTAGCGCGCTGGCGCGGCGTGGAAAAGCAGCAAAACGCGGCCGCGGCGCAGCCTGCGCCGGAGACGCCGCCGGTCGAGACCGTGCAGCCTGCGACGCAAACCGCGGCCCCGGCCCCAGCACCCGCACCGAAGCCGGCGGCTCCGCTCACTTCTCCGAAAACGCACGTTCCGGCGAAAAAGAAAAAGACCGACAAGAAAAAATCCGAAACGGCGAAGCAGACCGCGCCGGCGGAAGCGCCCAAGCAACAGTAGCCTTGAGGCGTTGAAGGCGCACGGTTAAGTTCGCGCATCCGATTCAACGGGCCGGGATTTCCAGCAAAATGCCTCTTGCCAGTATGACCGGCTTTGCCCGCGCGCAGGGAACGAGCGGTCCTTATGCCTGGGCGTGGGAGCTGAAATCCGTCAACGCCAAAGGCCTCGATCTCCGCCTGCGGCTTCCGCCAGGCTGGGACACGGTGGAAGCGCCCGCGCGCGTCGCGCTTTCGCGCGTGCTGTCCCGCGGCAATGTGTCCGCGACGCTCACCATCGAGAGAACGGGGGCGAACGCGAGCGTGCGCGTGAACGAAGAAGTGCTCGCTGCGCTGATCGAAACGGCGCGCAAGGCGGCTGAGCGCCTGGGCGTGGCGCCACCTTCGCTCGACAGCGTGCTCGGCGTAAAGGGCGTGATCGAGGTCGCCGACGCCGAAGAGAGCGCCGACGAGCGGCAGGCGGCGGAGCGCGCTGTGCTCCAAGGTTTTGAGGAAGCGCTCCAGGCGCTTGCCGCGATGCGCGTGCGAGAGGGCGAAGCGCTCGCGCACATTTTGTCCGAGCGGATTAATGAGATCGAGAAATTATCCGCCGCCGCCGACGCCAATCCCGCGCGCAAGCCGGAAGCGATCCGCGCGAAGCTTTCGGAGCAGGTGAAGGCGCTGCTTGCGACCGGCGAGAAACTCGATCCCGACCGGCTGCACCAGGAAGCGATGCTCCTGGCGGCAAAAGTGGATATCCGCGAGGAGCTCGACCGGCTGACGGCCCATGTCGCGGCGGTCCGCAAACTCCTGAAAGAGGGCGGGCCGGTCGGCCGCAAGCTCGATTTTCTCGCGCAGGAACTGAACCGCGAATCGAATACGCTGTGCGCGAAGGCCAACGACGTCTCGCTCACCGCCACGGGGCTCGAATTGAAGGCGGCGGTGGATCAATTCCGCGAGCAGGTGCAGAACCTCGAATGAAAAAGGTGAAGAAAAATTCACGCGGCTCAAAACGTGTCACGCGGCGGGGTCTGATGCTGGTTCTCTCGTCGCCGTCGGGGGCGGGGAAGACGACGCTCTCCCGCCGCCTCCTTGAGGAGGACAAGGGGATCGAACTCTCGATTTCGGTGACAACGCGTCAGCGCCGTCCCGGCGAGATGGGAGGGCGCGACTATCATTTCATCGATGCGGCGAAATTCCGCACGATGAAGCGAAACGGCGACCTTCTCGAATGGGCGGAGGTGTTCGGGAATTTTTACGGCACGCCGCGCGCGCCGGTCGAGCGGACATTGAGTGCGGGAAAAGACGTGCTCTTTGATATCGACTGGCAGGGCGCGAACCAGTTGAAGCGCAAGGTCGGCAAGGATCTGGTGACGGTCTTCGTGCTGCCGCCCTCGGCGCGCGAATTGCACAGCCGGTTGCGCCGCCGCGCGCAGGATTCCGAAGCCGTGATCCGGCGCCGCATGGCGGAAGCCGGCAAGGAAATGAGCCATTGGGACGAATACGATTACGTGATCGTGAATTCCGATCTCGAAAAGGCTTTCGCCGAACTGCGCAGCATTCTCGCGGCGGAGCGTTTGAAACGCGCCCGCCAGAGCGGACTCGCGGAATTCGTGCGGGCGATGAAGAGGAAGCTTTAAGGCACTAGCACCGCGCGGCCGACCGTCTTTCCTGCTTTCAAATCGTCGAGCGCCTGTTGCGCTTCCGAGAGCGGCCGGGTCGAGACCGGAATCGGCGCGACTTTCCCTTTGCGCACGAGATCCAGCATCGCTTTCGCTTCCGCGAGCGAGCCGACATAGTTGCCGATGATCGACACGCCCTTGAGCGGCAGCGTCGGCACCGAAAGATGCATTTCGCCGCCGATCAGCCCCACGACCACGAGCTTGCCGCCTTTCGCAAGCGCGCCATAGCCGAGTGTCGCGGTTTTGTCGGAGCCGACAAAATCGACCGCGCCCGCGAAGCCGCCGTTGCTCGCGGCCATCAAGCCCTTCCGCGTCGCCGGATCGTTCGGATCGAAGGCAGCCGCGGCGCCGTTTGCAAGCGCGTGCTCGCGTTTCTTGGGGTCGATGTCGACGACGACGGGCGCAAATTTCGAGCGCGCGCGCAGAAACGAAAATCCCATCATGCCGACGCCGCCAAGCCCGATGATCAAGATCGGACTTTCCTCGGCTGCTGGGCCGAGTTTTTCGATCGACGAATAGGCCGTGACGCCCGAGCACATATAGGTGCCCGCGAGCGCCGCCGGGATCGGATCGTAATCGAGGAGATAGCGCGGATGCGGCACCATGACATGCGTTGCGTAACCGCCGTCGACCTGGATTCCGATCTGCCGCGGCTTCAGACAAAGATGCTCGTCGCCGCGTTTACAAAGCGCGCACTCGCCGCAGCCGATCCACGGATAGACCACGATGCGGCGGCCGATTTTTACGTCCTTCGCGTCCTGCCCTGCGGCTTCGATTTCGCCCTCGATTTCGTGGCCGAGCGCGAAGGGAAGGGGCCGCCCGCCCGCGAGCTCCAGCTTCCGGCCGCCGCCGAGATCAAAATGGCCTTCATGCAAATGCAGATCGGAATGGCACACGCCGCAATGGCCGACGCGAACGAGAACTTCGCTCCCCTGCGGCTTCGGCGGCTCGCCGGAGATTTCCGTGAGCGGCGCGCCATATTCGGCGAACACCTGCTTTTTCATTTTCATCTTGCGCCCTCTTTTTCGGCTTCCACCTTAGCAAGCGCATTGGGCGGTGCAACGAAGCCTGCAAGCCATTCTTGCCGTTCGTCGCTATTCCCATCTTTTCGGTTTTATGGCGTCTGATAAAATATATGCGGTGTCTGCGGGATGTGCCGAATTCCCTGCGGCGAAGCCAAGCTGAAATGCCATCGGCGGGCGATTATCTGGCGAGGCGCTTTTTCGGCCTCAAATCGGCAATCCGATCCATACACGGAATTTGCACGGGATAATTTTGCATCGGGGGGTGCAACATGTTCACGCCGTTCAGGAATCGTCCGCTACTCGGAATATCGGCCGCACTAACCTGTCTCGGATGCTTGTCCGCTGAGGCGATTGTGCTGATGGCATTTTTGTTGGTTTCATCGTCAGCGCAAGCATTCGATCCGGCGACGGATCATAAATGCGTTGCATATTGCGACGGCGGTTCGGCTCCAAGCCGTGGCGGCGGTTACGCTGCGCCTGCGCCGAGCGGCCCGAGCCCGGCGGAGATTGCGAGGCGGAAGCGGATTGCCGCTGGCAACGCAGCGAACGATCGAGGTGCGGCCGCGCGCAAGCGTGGCGATCTTCGCGCAGCGGTGCGCTACTTCGAGGAAGCCGCACGGCTTTGGCCGGAAGACCGAAAGATCCAGGGCAATTACTGGAACGCAAAAGGCGAATTGGCGGCAAGGGATGGCAACTACGCGGAAGCTGTCAGCTACTACAAGTCGGCGCTTCGATACTATCCCGGCCATAAAGATATAACCAAGCGGCTGAATTCAGCGCAAATGCTTGTCGATGGCGACAGGAGCGACCAACTGGCTACAAAGGGTAAGTGGGACGAAGCGCTTTCCTACCACGAAAAGACGCTGGCGTTATGCGAACAGAGTGTGGATACCTGGTTCTGTCCCACGATGAAGCTTCGCCAACAATATCTTGCTGCGGGACAAGCTCTGTCGCATCAGCAGTGGGCTAAAGCCGGTGAAGCCTTGAGGGCGTATGTGTCGGAGAAAATGGCTTCCCCGGGTAATGCCAATCTGAACAAGGAAGAGAAAGACTTTTTTGATTTTGAACGCTCTGCGGCTGATGCCATCGCGCGCGGCGATATGCAACAGGCCCTTAAAAATTATGAAAACATGGCTCAGCTCGAGAAAAAATGGGCCGCAGAACAAGGAAAAGATTCGCCCGAAGCTGATGTGATGTTGCTTGAGTTGCGCCGTCAAGCGGCGCTGCAAGCGGCTCGTCAGTCGCAACAAAAAGAGCAGGAACAAGCCTCTAATCCGAATTACCCGAATCCGCCGCCGGTCTATCGCGGTGCGAACACGCCCCGCGACTATCCTGATCTCGCGAACTATACGCCGTCCCAGCACGCCGCGCATAACGATAACGGTCTGGGAAATATCTGGGCGCAGAAAGGCGACTGGGTACAGGCGCTGCTCAGCTATCAGAAGGCGTTGACCGAAGACCCGGACGGGCCGTTCTCAAAAACGATTAAGGAAAATCTCGACATCGCGATGAAGCATCTCAACGAGGAGCGGGCCAAGGGCACCAGCGCTGCCGCGCCGCCGAACCCGGCCGCCACTGTGCCGCCGGCCACGCAGGTGCAGGTGAGCAAAAAACCGGAAGAAATCGCCGATTCAAACTGCACCCGATGGTCGGCCGCCAACGGGAAATCCTCCCGCGTGTGCATGGACGCAGAGGCGCATCACTACTGCGAAGAATCCGACGGCAAAACCGTCTCGCGCGTGAGCTGTCAGTAGCGCTGCCGTTATCCTCGTGCCGGCATCTTTTCGCTGCTGGCAAGCGTATTGGCGAGCGCAACGAATCCGGCGACCGGCACTTCTTCCGCGCGCCGGGTCGGCTCGATTCCGGCGGCGGCCAAAAGCGGCAACGGATCGGTGCCGAGCGCGCGCAGGCTTTGCCGCAGCATCTTCCGCCGCTGGCCGAAGGCGCTCGCGGTCACGCGCTCCAGTGACCTCAAGTCGCACGGCGCGGGCGATGGCCGCGGCACGAGTTTCACCAGCGACGAGGTGACTTTCGGCGGCGGCACGAAGGCGCTTTTGTTGATATCGAAGAGGATTTCCGCTTGCGTGCGCCAGCCGGCGAGCACCGCAAGCCGCCCGTAATGCTCGTCGCCTTCGTGCGCCACAATTCGCTCGGCGACCTCGCGCTGAAACATGAGGACGAGCGAGTCGTACCAGGGCGGCCACGGATCGAGCGTGAGCCAGCGGATGAGCAACGCAGTGCCGACATTGTAGGGAAGATTGGCGACGATCCGCGCGGAACCTTCGAAATGCATGCACGGGTCGATTTCCATGGCATCGCCTTCGACGACTTTCAGCCTCCCGCCGCTCCGCGCGACGAGGGAGTAAAGCGCCTCGACGCAGCGCCGATCCTGCTCGATCGCGACGACCTGTTTCGCGCCATGCGCGAGCAAAGCGCGCGTGAGGCCACCGGGGCCGGGGCCGATTTCGACGACGGTGACATTCTCGAGCGGTCCCGCCGCGCGCGCGATCCGGTCGATAAGATTGAGATCGAGCAGAAAATTCTGCCCGAGCGATTTCTTCGCACGCAGATCGAACTGCCGGATGACGTCCCGAAGCGGCGGCAGCGCGGATTGATTCATGCCCGCGCAGGATGCGCGTCCGCGAGCCGCCGTGCAAGCTTGAGCGCCGAGAGCAAACTCGCCGGATTGGCCCGGCCCGTGCCCGCGATGTCGAAGGCGGTGCCGTGATCGGGGGACGTGCGGACGAACGGAAGCCCGAGCGTCACGTTCACCGCGCGGTCGAAGGCGAGCGTCTTCGCCGGTACCAGCACCTGATCGTGATACATGCCGAGAACGACGTCGTAGTTCTTGCGCGCGTTCGGATGAAAGAGTGTATCGGCCGGGTAGGGACCGCTTGCGGCAATACCTTCTGCGGCCAGCATTTCGATCGCGGGCGCAATGATTTTTTCCTCTTCGCTGCCGATGCTTCCGCCTTCGCCCGCATGCGGGTTGAGTCCGCACACGGCGATCCGCGCCCTGGGGATGCCGAAGCGCGCGGCATAGTCGCGCGCCACGATCCGGCCGGTTTCCACGATCAGCTCGCGGCTGAGCCGGATCGGCACGCTGTGAATTGGAATGTGGATCGTCACCGGCACGACCGCGAGCGCGTCCGACCAGATCAGCATCACGGGGAGCGGCGGGGTCTCGCCCGGCGGCGCCGCGAGATGCGCGAGATATTCGGTGTGGCCGGGGAATTCGAATCCGGCTTCGTAGAGAACCGTTTTCGCGATTGGATTGGTGACGACGGCGGCAGCCTCACCGGTTTGCACGAGCTGCACTGCGCGGTCGATCGCGGCGAGCGCCGCCTGCGCGCTCGTCCTGTCGGGCTTGCCGGGCGAGGCGCTCGCCGGATTCCCGGCGCGGACGACTGGAAGCGCCGAGGGAAATTTTCGTTCCGCGTCGGCCGCCGAGCACTCGGCGATCGGCGCATTGAAACCGAGCAATTTGGCGCGCGCCGCAAGCAGCGCCGGATCGCCCACGGCGGCGAAAGGCGGCACGTCGAGAGCCGCGCGCTTCCTCCACAGCATCAGCGTGAGTTCAGGGCCGATCCCCGCCGGTTCCCCGACGGTCAGCGCGAGCGGGCGCATCGTTTCGATCCGTGGCTAGCGAATTTCGATGATCGCTTGTTTCCGAAGCTTCGCGAGATAATCTTTTTCAAATTCACTAATACGCTTGCTCAACAATTCTTGGCGGAATTCCTTGCGCGACGAAATATCTGCGAGCACTTCCTTGCGGCTGCAAACCATCACGACTTCCATGCCGGCGGTGGTGACCTCGGTCGGAGTCATTTTGCCATCGGGTGTGCTATCGAGCAATTTCCTGTATTGCGCGCCCAGGTCGAGCGAAAATTTGGTGAGCCGCTCCTTGATTACGGTTTCGGGAATGGCACGTGCCTGCTCGACCGCCTCATCGCATCCTTGCACACGCCCTCGGAAGGCTTCCGCCTCTTTCAGGCGCGCGGCCCTGACCGAATCCGGCGCTTTGCGTGCGACGACGAAAATAATCGGCTGCAAAACGTACTGTATCCCTCGCGTTTGCGGTTTTTCGCCGTGCGCGTTCAGGATCGCGACAAGATCTGCGTCCCGCACCATAAACACGCCGGGCGAGCCCTGTTCGAGCACCTGGCGCCATGCGAATTGCGTCCGCAAGCGTGCCCTGAAGCGGCTTTCGTCGATACCCTGCCGCTCTAGACTCTTCAAAAAGTCGGAGACCCTGCCTCCGCCGATCATATTGGAGATGCCGTCCTCGATCTGCTTGTCGCTGATCGTGATGTTCATCCTTCTCGCGGTGTGCAGCTTGATCTTTTCGTCGATCAGATCGTCGAGCGCTTCTTTTCGCGACATTGTCTTGCGCGTGAGAAGTTGCTCAAGCTTGATGCGCTGGGCGATATCGACATTCGTGATCGGATCGCCGTTCACGAGCGCGGCGACCTGTGCCGCGGCAGGCGGCGAAAACGAGAGTGCAAGCAGAAGCGCAAGCAGCGCGCCCGCCGCTCCATAGGCCGTATACTTGTACTTGCGGTGTTTCATGGTCTGGTCGTCAGGCATGGCGCGGTTCCGACGCCTTCGTCTCACAAGCCCTAGGCCTACCCCATCCCCGGCAGAATGGAAAACGCCTGTGGCTGCAATGCGGCCAAGCTTTGCTAGTGACCGATGGTATTGGCAACGCTCGTGCCGGCGAGCGGCCCTTCGGTCGTAATTCCGGTCGGGATATCCGGGCTGCTCAGCTGCCGGAGCACGACCCGGAGGACGAAACGGTGGTCGACCTGATTCGTATACAGATGCGTGTAGTCGGCCGTGTAGTTGGCGCTGATGCCGATGCACTCGTTCAGGTAGCCGAAGCCGATCGAGTAGAGATCGATATTGTTCTTGTCGAGGTCGTACCGGATGCCGCCGGTCACGCTCCAGTTCTTCTGGAATTTGTAGGTGGCGGTCTGCGAGATGCCTTCGCGCCGGTCGAGGAAGCCGATCAAGGGCTGCGCGTCATAGCGCGCGTAGATCGTCCTGAGCTCTAGCCGGTCCCAGTTGGTGCGGACTTCCGCCTCGAAGCGTTTCACATCCCAGCTGTCCCTGTCGAGCAAATAGCGCGTGATGAAGGCGAGGTTGGTGTTCGGCTGCCAATAGAGTCGTGCGACATAATCCGAGGTATCCTTCTCCAGCCCGGATTCGAGGCCCGAATTCACGTTATCGGCCATTGCATACGAGTTCTTGCCGAAGATTTGGTAAGACTGGCCGAACAGCGCGTTGAACGTGCCGTAATTGTTGGTGTTCGCCGTATACTGCACGCCCGCGTTCACGCGGCCGCCGCCTTCGACGCGGTCGAAACCGGCGAATTTGTCGATGGCGAACAGGTTGGCGTCGCTGAACACAACGCTCTGCGAGTCTTCGTTCGGGAATCGCCCGACATTCGTCTCGTTCGGGCGGAGGATGACTTGCGCGATCGGTTCGATGATCTGCGTTCCCCATTCTTCCACCGCGAGGAACGGCCAGCGCCATTCCATGCCGAGGGCCGGCATCACGCGGCCGACGGTGTCGCTGCCAGTGTTCATATAGTTCGCAACGACCGGATCGTTTTTGATGTTCACGTAAGCGATATCCGCCCGCAATTGCATGAACGGCGTGAACACCATGCCGATGGTGTTGACGAGTTTGCGTTTCCAGTCGATTTGAATGCTGGCGCGGTCATACTCGCCCGGAGCGGCACGCAGCATGCAGTTCTGTGCGTTTGCGGGAGTGATCTTTGCTGGATCGCACTGATTAGATTGCAAACCGTTTGTTGAGGGAAGAAGCTGCCCATTTGATCTTACAATCGGATTGATCGCATCAAATTGCGCGTCCTGCCGCGAAATGCTCGCGAGATTGATGTTGAAACCAAGCTCGCCCCCCGCCACCGGCTGCCCGTAGATGTACGAGTAGTCCAGAACAGGATGGACGATCGGCTGCTGCTTGTTGTTGTCCGCGAGCGCCATGCCCATGAAGCCGAGCGCGCGGAGATCGAAATAGCTGCGGTCGCCCTGGCCGACGAGATAGAGCTGTTGCACCTTTTCGGAGACGCGATTGTTCGTGAACTGGTTATAGTCGTTCAGGAACAGCCGGTCGGTCGCAAGCGTCCCGTCCCAGCCCCATGACCAGTTCTTGTTGATCGCGAACTGACCGCTCGTTTCGATCGCGCCGCGGAAATCGCGCTGGCCCGGCGGGGCGAACACACCCGGATCCTGCTGGAAGATTCCCGTTCCCTTAACCGTGTAGGCGCCGGTCGTAAACCGCTGCCGCCACTCGACGCTGCCGAGAACGCCTTGCCGCGAGAGTGGCGCTACAGTGAAGGTTACGTCCTTGTCCGGCGCGATCGCCCAGAAATAGGGGATGCTCGCGCCGAAACCGAGATTGTCGCTGGAGAAGACGTTCGGGAGCAAAAATCCCGACTGCCGTTTCACGGTCGGATCGGGCGACCAGAAAAACGGCAGGTAGGCGACCGGCGCGCCGAAAAATTCGAGCTGCGCGTTTTCGTAATAGATCGTCCGCTCGTCTTCCTTGTGAATGATCCGCTGTGCCTTCACCTGCCAAATGGGCGGGCGCGTCGGATCTTCCTTGCAGGTCTCGCAAGCCGTGTAGACGCCGCTCTGGAAGACGGAAGTGTTGCCTTCGGTGCGGTCGACACGGGCTGCCGCGAAGCGGGTCTTCTGCGGCGTCTCCAAGAGCATCGAACTGACGAAGCCCTCCTTGAAGTCCTTCGAGAGCTCGACGACGTCGCCATAGACAACCTTGCCGTCCTTCGTGCGATAGCGGACGTTGCCCTGGGCGTGGATGTGGTCGGTCTTGCGATCGTAAGTGACGCGATCGGCTTCCAGCACCGCGCCGTCGTTATAAATCTGCACATGGCCGACGGCCGAAACCTGGTCGTTCTTGTAGTCGTGCACGAGCTCGTCCGCCTGCACGAGCATCGGCGACTTCGACTTCGATCCTTCCGCCTGTTTCTGCTGCACCATTTGCGTGAGCGTCGGCCGCTTGGTCTGCGGCTGGGTGCGAAGCGACTGCGGAACTGGCTGCGCGGGCTCGGCGGACTGCGGCGCGCCGATCTGCTCGGATTGCGCGCGGGCCGCGGTCGCGGCAAGAAGCGGAAGAAGCGCGAGCAAACAGGCGCGCGCAAAACCGCGCGCAGCCCCCGGACGTCTACGCAGACGCATCCCCTCGATGACGGTACGCGAGACCATCAACCGTCCTCTTGCTGCAACAGAACGGAGCAGCCCATCACCGCCCCAAAGACAGCAGGCAACCACCCCGCGACCACGGGATGCAGAATCCCGTTTTCGCCGAGTTCGCCGGCCAATTTCGAGGCTACATAGAGCAGAAAGCCCGCTAAAACGCCACCTAAAACCATCTTTCCCACGCCGCCAAGGCGGAAAACCCGGAGGCTTACGGCCGCCGCGATCAGAACCATGGCGGCGAGCAACACGGGACGCGCGAGTAGGGTCTGATATTGCAACTCATAGCGTTCGGTCTTGATGCCGGCCCGCTCCGAATCGCGGATCGCGCCCGGCAATTCCCAGAACGACAGGGAATCGGGGCTGGCGAGGCTCCCTTGCACCTGCGCGGGGGTAAGATTGGTGCTCACGAGATAGGAGGTGTGCTCCTGCGGCTCGGCGCCGGCGGGAAAGACGCGCGCCTGGCTAAGCATCCAATAGCCGTTGTGCAGGACCGCCGACTTCGCTTCCACCCGTTCGACAAATTCACCCCTCTGGTCGAACGAGTAGATGCGGACATTGCCGAGCGTCTTGCCTTTGTCTGTGGAGGTCTGCGCTTGCACGATCGCCTGGCCGTCGACGCTCTGCTGGCGAACCCAGACACCGTCGCTGCTCTGCTGGAGCAGCCCGCTCTTTTCGGTGAAGAGCCTGGCTTCGAGTTTGTTCGCCTGCTCCTTCGCGAGCGCCGAAAGCGGATTGTAGATCGTGGTGAGGAAAACCCCGAGCAACACCGCGATCGAAATTGTCGAGAACGTGAATTGCCAGACCGACGCGCCGACGGTGCGTGCAATCACGAGCTCCAGTCGCCGCGACAGCGTGAGGAAGGTCGCCATCGCGCCGATCAAGACAGCGAAGGGAAACATCTGTTCGCTGAAAGCGGGAAGGCGAAGGAGAACGAGTTGCGCGATGTCAAGCACCGAAACATCCGCCCGGTCGCCAAGCCGGCGGCTGAACTCGAAAAAGTCGACAATGCCGATCAGCCCCGAGCAGGTGATATAGACGAGCAAAACCGCACCTAGGAAACGACGGCCGAAGTAGCGCCCCAGTTTGCCGAACGCGACCATGACAAACCCTCAAGCCGTCTCGAAACGCTGCAATCGCGCGTTGATCGCGTCGATGTATTTCTGTATCGAGGGCGGAACGGAAAAATCGACGAGGCCGGTGGCGGCAAGCACCGCGGGAATGATGGCGCTGAGCGGAACGATATAGGGAAGCGGCCAGGCGAGCTCGTTACGCTGCACAAAACCCCAGGTGCCGAAGCCCGCAAGCTCGATCGCAAGAAATACCAGGCCCGCGCCCGCCATCGAACCGCCGCGCGATTGCCGCGTCGTGCGCGGCAATCCCAAAAACGCGAACGGGATCACGAAGGCTGCGAGCGGATAGAGCGGCGTCGACAAGCGTTTGTGCAATTCGATGCGGATCCGCGATTCTTCGAGTTTCGCCGCAGCCGGATCGTCCATCTTGATTTCCGGATTCAGAAGCTCGGAGAGGGGCCGGTCGCTCGCGCGCGATTCCGTGGCCTTGCCGCCCGAAAGCTGCGACATGTCGAACGCGTAGCGCTCGAACTCGACCATCGAGGCGTTTTTTGCCTGCGGCGCCGAGCGATGCATCGTGCCGTGTTCGAGTACGAGGAAAATCCCTGCATCCGAGTTCACGATCTTGCCGCGCTCGGCAACGTAGGTCGTCGTTGCATTGGCGTCGCGGGAATCGTTGACGAAAATTCCGCGCAGGATGCCGTTCGCATCGCGCTCGCGGATATGGAAGGTGAGGCCCTTGGTAATCGTCGCGAAACGTCCCGGCTGCGCGATATTCGAAACGATGTCGGCGGTCACTGCCGACATCTGTTCGCGCAAAACGCGAACGCTGAGCGGGCCGAAATGAATGCTGATGAACGCCGAAACCATCATCACGGCGGCGGTGAAAATGGCGAGCGGCTTGAAAATCTGCCACGGGCTCATACCCGACGCGCTCATCACGATCAGCTCGGAGTCGCCGCCGAACTTGTTGAGCGTATAGGTGATCGCGAGAAACGTCGCGATCGGCGCGGTGAGGAGAAGCAGCGTCGGCAGCGCGAGGCTGGTGATGGTGAGAAAAATCCAGATCGACTGCCCTTGGCTGGTGAGCAGATCGAAGCGGCGCAAAATCTGCGTCAGCCAGACCATCCCGGTGAGCGTGAACAGCGCGGCCAAGAACGCCACGCCCGCCGTCACCAAGATGTAGCGGTCTATTCGCCCCAAGTTGCACCCCGACATCCCTCACGCTACGCGCGAAGGCCTTCCCCATGTCCCACGCTCAAAAGACTTGGAAGTTGGGGCATTATTACGACCTTGCGCCGGCCATTCAGCCCCTTCCAAGCAGCTATTTAAACTTGTCGTAAACCCTTGAATAAACTGGAAAGATTGGAGCAACGGGTGTGTCACCTAAGCCACGCCCTGTGGGTTTCCCTCAAAACCGCACGTAATCAGCCGTGATGCAACCTGAGATTACATTGAGGGCGTCGGCAAGCGGGCTTGGAGCGGGTGTTTGCGCCGCCGATTCGGCGGGTCAGCCCAAGGTTGCAGCCTTCAGGAGCGGGTAACCATGTTCTCCAAATGAAGCGGCGGAGTTGTGTTGTGCTACCCATGACACGAACCACCCAGTCAGCAGGAAAGATCATGGCCCGCGCTCCCAAAATCTCCTTCGTCGAATTGAAACCGTCCGTGGCCGGCACCGCCGTGGTGCTCGTGGATGAAAATTTGAGCCTGGGGCGCGTGGCGAAAAGTGCGCTTGCGCCGGCGGGGCAGCTGCTTTCGCGCGCGGCGAAAAGCGAAGGCTTCAAGGGCAAGCTCGGCAAGACCCTCGATCTGATCGCCCCGGCGGAGCTCTCCGCCGATCGCTTGATCGTACTCGGCCTCGGCAAGCTGAAGGAGCTGAAGCCGACGGAATGGATCAAACTCGGCGGCAAGACGATGGCCAAGGTGCCGGCGTCGGCAAAAAAAGTCACCGTGCTGCTCGAACTGCCCGAAGGCACAGTTTCGGCCACGGCGGCGGCGGAGTTCGCGCTCGGCATGCGGCTCCGCGCATACAAGTTCGATCGCTATAAAACCAAGAAGAAGAACGACGACGCGGAAAACGGCGATGTCTCCGCGGATATCTCGATCGCCGTCTCCGATCCTGCCGCCGCGCGCAAGGCCTGGGCGCCGCGCGAAGCGATCGCCGGCGGCATCGTGCTCGCGCGCGATCTCGTCAACGAGCCGGCGAACGTTCTCTATCCCGCCGAATTCGCGAAGCGTGCAAGCGCGCTGAAAAAGCTCGGCGTCGGCATCGATGTGCTCGATGTGAAGGCGATGAAGAAGCTCGGCATGAACGCGTTGCTTGGCGTCGGCCAAGGCTCCGCGCATGAATCGCGCCTTGTGGTGATGCGCTGGAACGGCGGCAAAAAGGGCAAGCCGCCGGTCGCGATAGTCGGCAAGGGCGTTTGCTTCGACACCGGCGGCATCTCAATCAAGCCCGCGAGCAACATGGAAGACATGAAGGGCGACATGGCGGGCGCGGCCTGCGTCGTCGGCCTTATGCACGCGCTCGCCGCGCGCAAGGCGAAGGTGAACGCGGTCGGCGTGATTGGCCTCGTCGAGAACATGCCGGGCGGCGAGGCCCAGCGGCCGGGCGACATCGTGAAGACGATGTCCGGCCAGACGATCGAAATCATCAACACCGATGCCGAGGGCCGGCTCGTGCTCGCCGACGCGCTCTGGTACACGAAGGACCGCTTCAAGCCGAAATTCATGATCAATCTCGCGACTCTCACCGGCGCGATCATCGTCGCGCTCGGCCAGGAATACGCCGGCATGTTCTCGAACAACGACAAGCTTTGCGAACACTTGACCGCCGCAGGACAAGAGACGGGCGAGCGTGTCTGGCGGATGCCGCTCGGGCCTGAATACGACAAACAGATCGATTCCAAATTCGCCGACATGAAAAACACCGGCGGCCGGAATGGCGGCGCGATCACCGCGGCGCAGCTTCTGCAGCGTTTCGTCGGCGACACCCCCTGGGCGCATCTCGACGTCGCGGGCACCGCGATGGCGGTGCAGCCCTCCGACTACAACACGAGCTGGGGCCCCGGCTGGGGCGTGCGGCTTCTGAACCGCTGGATCGAAAATCACCACGAGGACTAGGTGACCGAGGTTCATTTTTATCACCTGCAGCGGCAGCCCTTGGAGCGCGCGCTGCCGCAGCTCATCGAAAAATGCCTCGAGCGCGGCTGGCGCTGCGTCGTGCAGGCCGCGTCGCCTGAACGCATCGACGCGCTCGATCAATTGTTGTGGACCTATCGCGAGGATTCGTTTCTGCCGCACGGCACCGACCGCGAGGACAACGCCGCCGAGCAGCCGGTCTTGTTGACGACGCGCGAGGACAATCCGAACGGCTCGAAAGTCCGCTTCCTTGTCGACGGTGCGACCGCCGATCTCGCGTCCTACGAGCGCGCGATTTATCTGTTCGACGGCAACGATCCCGACGCGGTCGATGTTGCGCGCGACCAGTGGAAGGAAGCGCAGGGCGAGGGCTTCGATACGATCTACTGGCAGCAGGACGAAAACGGCCGCTGGCAGAAAAAAGTTTGAGCGCTACAGAAAAAACCGCACCAGCATTTCGCGGAAGGCGATCACGGAGACGATCGCTGCAAGCGGCACGACACGATTGAGCGCGGGCGCCTTGCGCCGGAACAGGACATGCGCCGCGATCGCGGGCGTTGCGATAAGCGCGCAAAGCATCGTCCAGTCGATATAGCGGTAGTCGCTCGCGATTCCGACAGCGACATAAGCGATTGCGTACATCGCGCCGGAGAGCGTGAGCATCAGCGTCGCGTAGCGTATCTTTTCGTTCGGAATACCGAAGGCCGCGAGCGACCAGGCAAGACAAACCAGAAGCCAGACGTAAGGCGGCCCGAGGGGCGAAGCGTCGATCGCATGCGCGGCGTGATCGATCGCGCGATAAAGGAAATTCGGCGTGAAACTGAATTCGTGCTGGTTCGTCGACTGGATACCGGTCGTGACAAGCTGCTTGCAGTCGGTGCAGGCGAATTGCAGGAAGCGGTTCAGATGCGCGAAACGATGCTCGAAATAGGCGAGAGGATGCGCGGCGATTCCTTCGAGCCACAGCTTCATCAGCGGCGCGCCGAATTGCGGCTTCAGGTTCTCATATACCTCCGGACAGCGCAGCCAGCCGTAGACGTCCCAGTATTGCGGCGAGTAGCAGAATTTGTTTCGCTCGACGAAGTTCGACCCGAAAAATCCGTTGAAGGCGTCCGCGCCGGAAAAATAGGTGATGCCGCCGAGATCGAAGACTTGCAGCGGCGAGATCGGCTTCAAGTCCTTTACGCGAAAGACATAGCGATCGGCGAGCATGTGACCCGGGATGAACAATACAGCAAGCATGAGGGCAGCGATCGCCCGCTTCCTCCAGTCGATTGCGCGCCAGCGCGCGCTGCCGAGGCTTGCAAGCAAATCGATCAGCGGCGGCAGCGCGAACAGCGCATTCGCCCGCATGAACGCGCCCGCGATCAGAAAAAGCCATGCGGCTGCGAGTGCCGCCGCGCTTCTCCGCATTGCGCCGAATTCGATGGAGATCGCAATCCCCGCCGCGAGCAGGAGACAAAGGCTCATCGCAATGTCTTTGACGAGAAGTCCCGTGTAGTTCAGCGTCATCGGAAAAAACGCGACCGCGAACACCCACGCGCCGGTCGCGCGGCTTTCCTTCGCGTAGGCGCGCGCGAGCAGAAAAAATCCGCCCCAGTAACCGGCGACGAACAAAACGAGCATTGGCTGCGGGCCGTCGTAGATTTTCTGCAGCAGAAGCCAGAGATAGCCCATGAGCGGCGGCTGCCAGTTGGTGAATTCGAAATGGCGCGCGGCGTCGAAATAGGCCCAGGCGTCGTGATGCAGGATGCCGGGATAGAAGGCGATGAAATTCAGAACCGCGCCGGCGAGCGCGGCGAGGAAGAGGGATCGGGTGAGGGAAGGGTCGACGGTGCGGGTCACGTAGGAGATATACCTGTCATTGTTGTAAGAGCGAAACGAGTTCATTCTTTAAGCGGTCATCCGGACAGCTCTCCATCGTCATGCCCGGCCCTCGGGTCCGGCCTTCGGCCGGCCCAAGAGTAGACTCTTGTGCCAGGCATCCACGTCTTAACGGCATGTCAGCAAGAAAGACGTGGATGGCACGCGAACTCGGGCTTGCCCGAGTTCGCTAGATTTAAAAAGCCCAAGTCGGGTAAACCCGACTTGGGTGACAAGCCCGGCCATGACGAGTTGATATTCATTGCTTGAACCAGCCTCCATTGTTCCCGCGCCCGCGCTTCTTCAGCGCGCCCGGGCATTCCTTCATCACAGCCCTCGCTTCATTCAGAAAGCGAGGGGGCCGGAGCGCCGCTACGGCGCATCGGGCCTTCCGTTTGCCTCCCTTTCGAGAGGCGGGCGCTTCGCAGCGCTCCAGCACGGCGATTTCTCGGCATGGGCCGCGCTTTTCGTGAGGCGTAAAAGCCTCTCCGTCAGCGAGCTCCTCGCGCCGGCTCGTAGTGGCCGGAGGCGGGGCCCCATGCCGTCCCGGGAGCGCGGCGGCGAGCCGCGCCCGCGGGCGCCGATCCCGATCCCATTCCAAGACGCCTCGAGAAACGCCCCTCGTGGATCAGGACTGCCACAGCCTAAGGCCGCCTAGAGGGCTGGGGATAAGGAATCGCGAAAAATTTTTCGTATTGAAATTGCTTAGGAATTTCCGCCTGTCATCCCGGGCGAGCGGCTTTAGCCGCGAGACACTCAAGCCGGCTGTTGCCGACTTGAGCACCAACTCGGGCAAGCCCGAGTTGCGGTGATCCAGACACGCCAACGTTTATGGATCCCGGCCCGCGCTCGCTACGCTCGCTTGGCCGGGATGACTCTTTCGCGATTGAAATATGAGCAAAAAGCCGCAGAGGCGGCCTTTGCGCGCAAGGGCTTGGATCGGAGAAAAGAAGGATTACATCCGCCGCTCCATCCGTTTTTTTCAGGACAACAGCAATGCCGCTTTCCATGTATGAAGCTTCCGTCCTCGTTTTCATTCGCTTCTTCGGGAATCTTTCGAAAATTCTCGAAAAAGGCGCCGAACACGCGAAAAGCAAAGGCATCGATCCCGCTACCCTGATCGAAGCGCGCCTGTTCTAGGACATGCATCCCTTGCCTCAGCAGATTCAGCGCGCGAGCGATACGTCGAAAGGCTGCGCCGCGCGGCTTGCGGGAATCGAGGCGCCGAAATTCGCCGACGAGGAAAAAACCTTCGAGGATTTGCAGGCGCGCATCAAAAAGACGGTCGACTTTCTGAAATCCGTCACACCCGCGCAAATCGACGGCAGCGAAGGCAAGGACGTCACGTTGCAGGCGGGCAAAACGACGCTGCAATTCAAGGGACAGGATTATCTTCTGGGCTTCGCGCTGCCGAATTTCTTTTTCCATGTCACGACCGCTTACGACATCCTGCGCCACAAGGGCGTACCGCTCGGCAAGATGGATTATCTCGCCCGGCCGTAATTCTCACCTTAGCCATCACCGGGCCGCAGCGTCATCCGCTCGCCGGGCGCGACGGCCCGGTAATGACGAAAAATTGCAAACTATGGTTTTCCTCCCGGCCGGGGCGTAGCATCGCTTCGGCCGGAAGAGGAGAGATGTATGGTTTTCGGGATGTCTTTTGCGCGCACAAGGGCCTAGGCGCGCATGGCCGATCAGCCTCCCATCTCGCGCGGCTTCCGGGCCAAAAGCCGCCCCGCCGAGCATCGCGACCGCATCCCGCCGGGGCAGCATCTCGTTTCGGATTTTCCGGTGCTGTCGGCGGGGCCGACGCCGCAGATCGACCTTACGCGCTGGCGCTTCTCGCTGCGCGAGAACGGAAAGATTTTGCAGGAGTGGAACTGGGAGGAATTCAACGCGCTGCCGCAGACCGACTGGAAGCGGGATATTCATTGCGTCACCACCTGGTCGAAGCTCGACACCCGCTGGCGCGGCGTGACGGTGGACGATCTTCTGCGCGCGGCCGGTCTCGGCAAGCCGCCCGCACCTTACGTCATGATGCACTCGGCGGGCGGCTACACCACCAACTTGCCCTCGGCGGATCTCGCCGGCGGCAAGGCGATGGTGGCGACGCTTTACGAAGGCAAGCCGCTCGAGCCCGAGCACGGCTGGCCGGCGCGGCTCGTCGTTCCGCATCTTTACTTCTGGAAAAGCGCGAAATGGCTGCTCGCCCTCGACTTCCTGCCGGAAAACCGGCAGGGCTTTTGGGAGGAACTGGGCTATCACGATTACGGCGACCCATGGCAGGAACAGCGATATGTCGGTGACTAGACCCGTGGTCTCCCAGCGCAAGATCTGGCGCGTCGCCGAAGTCGTCGAAACCGCGGAGGAGACGCCGCGCGTTCGCACGCTCAAACTCAACGTCGCGGATTGGCCCGGTCACGTGCCGGGGCAGCATGTCGACGTACGGCTCACCGGCGAGGACGGATCGCAGGCGCAGCGCAGCTACTCCATCACCTCGCCGCCGGAAGTCCGCGAGATTTCACTCGCGGTCGAAAGGCTGGAAGAGGGGGAAGTCTCGCCCTATCTCGCCAGCGAAGTGCGGCCGGGCGACCGCTTCGAGCTGCGCGGGCCGATCGGCGGCTATTTTGTCTGGACGGTGGAGAAGGGCGGGCCGCTCGTGCTGATCGCCGGCGGATCGGGGATCGCACCCCTGATGTCGATGCTGCGTCATCGCGCGGTGCAGAAGGCGAAGTTTCCTGCGACGCTGCTTTATTCAGCCCGGCGCTATGAGGAAATTATTTTCCGCGAAGAGCTCGACCGCATGGCGGCGTCCGATCCGAATTTGCAGGTGGCCTATACGCTGACGCGCGAGCAGCCGGCCAGCTGGCATGGCGGCAACAAGCGTATCGATCGCGATTCATTGATGACGTTTGTGCCTGCACCGGGTGACCGCCCGCAGATTTATGTTTGCGGGCCGAGCGGACTCGTGGAGAACACGGCGAAACTTCTGGTCGAGATCGGTCACGCGCGCGGATGCATCCGGACCGAACGCTTCGGCCCGACAGGCGCTTGATCTTTAATGATAAGGATACCGGTTCCGGTGCGGGGGAGGGCCGAACTTCCTGGCCACGATCGGCCCGCTCGCGAAGCCGACGTAAAACAACAACGCCGTGAGCGTGAAAAACGCAATGATTTCGAACGACATCGTAGTCTCCATCGATGCTCGCTCCGCCACGCGCCGCTTGCCCTGTGTTTTAAGTGTCTATAAAACGCGGCCCTCTTTCATTGGTTCCTCCAAAAAAACGGACCCCCAGTCATGGCGCGCGAGCGTACCTTTTCGATCATCAAGCCCGATGCCACCCGCCGGAACATTACCGGCGCGATCAACGACCGCATCGAAAAATCGGGGCTTCGCATCGTCGCGCAAAAGCGCCTGCAAATGTCGAAGGCTCAGGCCGAGGGCTTCTATGCCGTCCACAAGGAACGGCCCTTTTTCGCAAGTCTCGTCAAATTCATGACGTCGGGCCCTGTGGTAGTGCAGGTACTGGAAGGGGAGAACGCCGTCGCGAAATACCGCGAGGTAATGGGCGCGACCGACCCCGCCAAGGCGGCACCGGGCACCATTCGCAAGGACTTCGCTGAGAGCATCGAGGCAAATTCGGTCCACGGTTCCGACAGTCCCGAAAACGCGAAGACGGAAATCGCGTTTTTCTTCAAGGACAGCGAAATTACCGGATAAATACTATCGTAGAACCACTAGGATAATGCGGTGGCATAATTTATAAGAACCGGATAACGGACAAAACGCCGCAGAGTGGGGAAACGGAAATGAGCGAATTAAGCCAGTTGGGCCTGGATCAGCCCTCGTTTTGGCTGCAGGTGCTGGAGATTATCGGGGTCAACATTCTGCTTTCAGGCGACAACGCCGTTGTGATTGCGTTGGCGTGCCGCAACCTGTCGCCGCGCGCGCGCAAGTGGGGCATCGCGCTCGGCTCGGCGGTCGCTGTGATCCTGCTGATCCTGTTCACCGGGATTGTCGCCACCATTCTCACCTGGCCGTGGTTGAAGCTCGTCGGCAGCATCGCGCTCCTCTATATCTCGATCGATCTCCTCCACACCAACGAGGACGACGACAAGGACATCAAGGCGTCCGACAAGTTGCTGCACGCGGTGGTGACCGTCGTGATCGCCGATATCGTGATGAGTCTCGACAACGTCGTGGCGATCGCCGCCGTCGCGAAAGGCAACTGGATGCTGCTCTCGCTCGGCCTCACGGTTTCGATTCCGCTGATCGTCGTCGGCGCTGCGCTGATCACCGGCATCTTCGACCGTTGGCCGATTCTCGTTTGGCTCGGCGCCGGACTCCTCGGCTGGGTCGCGGGCGGACTGATGATTGAAGATCCCGCATTCGAAAAATATCTGCACTGGACGCCGTCGGAAATGTGGGAATACATCTTCGCAGGCGTCGCGGCTGCATTTGTCCTTATTGTTGGCTACATTCGCCACCAAATGTCGCTCGCCGCCGAAGAAAAGGCGGAGAAAAAACCGAAGCCGGCCGCGAAAAGGCAGCCTGCGGCGGTACGCAGGCAAGAACGAATTTCAACAAAGCGTTGATGCAGCATAATTGGACGAAGGACGGATATTCTGGGCGCGGCGCGGTTCTTGGAATCGCACTCGCGCTCGTGCTTTCAGGCTGCGCGGAAAACAGCGCCGGTAGCGGAAATTACAAAACGTCGGGCGCCCAGGCGCCGGCCGCGGCGGATGCTTCGCCGGCCACCGTGCGGGCGCGCATTGCCAAGATTTGCCTCGGCGATCCGGAACGCTTCTTCGGCGGGGCGAACAATCCCGCGCGGTGCGATTGTTACGGAGCAGGCGTTGCGAAAACGCTCAACAAGGACGAGCTGAGCTACGTCGTCACCTATAACGAAATCCCGAGCCTGTCGGCGAACGAATACGATAACATCAAGCAGCGCTGCCTCGCGGGCGGCGCCACCGCCGACGAAAAGCCGGCGCCGAAGAAGAAATCCACGAAAGAAAAATCCTAGATCGCGACCACGCGATCGCCGTCGATCCGGATTTTGCCGGAAGCGAGGAGCTTCAGCGCGGCCGGATAGATCCTGTGTTCGACCTTGAGCACCCGCGCCGCGAGCTTTTCTTCCGTATCGTCCGGCAACACCGGTACTTCCGCCTGCATCACGATCGGCCCGGAATCGAGCTCGGGCACCACGAAATGCACGGTCGCGCCGTGGGTTTCGGCTTTCGCCAAGAGTGCGTGCCGGTGAGTGTCGGTGCCCTTGAAAGCGGGCAGCAGCGAGGGGTGGATGTTCAGCATCCTGCCGCGCCAGCGTTCGACGAAACAGTCGGTGAGCACCCGCATGAAACCGGCGAGGCATACGATGTCGATCTTCGCGGTTTTCAGTTCGCGGTCGATCGCGGCATCGAATTCCTCACGCGACGAAAACGCCTTGTGGTCGATGACGGCGGTCGGAATCCCTTCGGCCTGCGCGAGCTCCAGTCCCTTCGCCTCGGGCCGGTTGGAAATCACGAGCACGATCTCGGCGGGATAGTTTTTTGCCTTCGCCGCCTTGATCAAGGCAACCATGTTCGAGCCGCGCCCCGAAATCAGAATGGCGACGCGCTTTCGCGCCATGGCTTAGTCCTTCAATTTCAATTTGCCGGAGAACGAAACGCCTTCGCCGGCGGCGATCTCGCCGATCGGCGCGATTCGTTCGCCCGCGTGTTTGAAGGCGTTTACGATCGTCTCCGCCTCTTTTTTCCCCGCGACGACCATGAGCCCGATCCCGCAATTGAAGGTGCGGAGCATTTCCGCTTCCTCAACATTGCCCGCATTCGCGAGCCATTGAAAAACGGGAAGCGCGTGAATTTCACCGAGATCGACTTTTGCCGCCGCACCCTTCGGCAGGACGCGCGGGATGTTGTCGACGAAGCCGCCGCCGGTGATGTGGCAGAGCGCCTTGATGCCGTGCGCCGCTTTCAACACGGACAAAACCGATTTCACATAAATCCGCGTCGGCGCGAGCAGCGCCTCGATCAGCGATCTCGATTTGTCGAACGGCGCGGGCGTATCGAGGCGCGCACCCGACGCATTCACGATCTTGCGCACCAGCGAAAATCCGTTCGAGTGCACGCCGGAGGAGGGGATGCCGAGGAGAACGTCCCCCGGCTTTACATCTTTTCGCGGCAGCAAATTCTCGCGCTCGACCGCGCCGAGGGAAAATCCGGCAAGGTCATAGTCGCCCTCCCGATAGAGCCCGGGCATTTCTGCGGTCTCGCCGCCGATCAAGGCGCAGCCCGCTTCCTTGCAGCCTTCCGCGATCCCTTTGACGACTTCCGCCGCGACTTCCGGCTGCAATTTTCCGCAGGCGAAATAGTCGAGAAACAACAAGGGCTCCGCGCCCTGCACGATCAGGTCGTTCACATTCATCGCCACGAGATCGATGCCGATCGTATCGTGCTTGTTCGCGTCGACCGCGAGCTTGAGCTTGGTGCCGACGCCGTCGGTGGCGGCGACGAGGAGCGGATCCTTGAAGCCCGCGCGCTTCAGATCGAACACGCCGCCGAAGCCGCCGATTTCCGCTTCCGCGCCCGCCCGCGCGGTCGCCTTCACGAGAGGCTTGATGAGATCGACGAGGCGGTTGCCGGCGTCGATATCGACGCCCGCGTCCCGGTAGCTCAGGCCTTTGGCTTTTTGCATGCGATCTCCGCGGCTTTCGCTAACCGGAATGCTTCGTTTCCGCAAGAATACGCATTTCGGCGAGGCGTTTTGCACACACGAAGTTTCCACGGTTATATTTAGCCCTTGAGAAAGAGGGCCGCCAGCGAGAATCGCCAAAATGCAATGGCTTTTCCAGCACTTGGCAGACCGCACTGGGAGCGTTTAAGTGTCGCTGACAGTGGGGCCTGTAAGCCGCGTGAATCTTCCGAACGCCATCACCATTGCGCGTTTCCTGCTGGTGCCTGTCGTCGTCTGGGCGATCGCGGCGCATCAGATGCAGGTCGCGTTCTGGCTGTTCGCGGCGGCCGCGATTTCCGACATGCTCGACGGCTTCCTCGCCAAGAAGTTCGGCATGGCGAGCGAGTTCGGCGCGCATCTCGATCCCTTGGCCGACAAGGCAATGCTGATGTCGATCTACGTCATGCTCGCGATCGCGGGGACGTTGCCGCTTTGGCTTGTGATCGCCGTCGTCTCGCGCGACCTGATGATTCTCGCGGCGATCATGCTCTCGTGGCTGATGGATAGGCCGCTCGAAATCCGGCCGCTCATGGTTTCGAAGGCGAATACCGTCGCGCAATTCCTGCTTGCCACCTTGGTGCTCGCGACGAGCGCCTTCGGCATCGATCCGGGCAACGCGCTCACGCTCGGTATCATCGCGGTGGGCTGCTTGACGGGCCTTTCGTCGGCGGCCTATCTGGCGACCTGGACGCGCCATATGGCATCGTAGCGCGTGAGGGGCTCATGAATCTGCAACGGCAGCTTCTTTTCTGGCTCGGCGCGCTTCTTGTTTTCATTTTTCTGCTCTGGCTCTTGAAGGACATTCTGCTTCCCTTCATCGCCGGCACAGTGCTCGCCTATCTCTTGAACCCGCTCACGGATCGTCTGGAGCGAAACGGCATGGGCCGCGGCATCGCGACCTTGCTCACGGTTTTCTTTTTCATTCTGTTTTTCGTGATCGTCGGTATCGTCCTCGTGCCGGTGCTCGGTACGCAGCTTGTGAGCTTCATCCAAAAACTGCCGGGCTATGTCACGCGCCTGCAGGAGCTCGTTGTCACTGCCGAAAACAAGGAATGGCTGCAACATACAATCGGCATGAGCATCCCCGATATCCAGAAATCTCTCGGCGATCTCGTCGGCGAAAGCGCGCGCTGGCTCTTCTCCTTCGTGCAATCGCTGTGGTCGGGCGGGCGGGCCTTGATTTCGATTTTCTCGCTCCTCGTCATCACGCCCGTCGTGGCGTTTTATGTGCTGTTCGACTGGCACGCGATGATCGACAAGGTCGATAGCTGGCTGCCGCGCCGCCATCGCGCGACGATCCGCACGCTCGCGGGGCAAATCGATACAGCGATCGCGGGCTTCCTCCGCGGGCAGGCGTCGGTCTGCTTCATCATGGGGATTTACTACGCGGCCGCGCTCGCCCTCGTCGGGCTGAACTTCGGCCTTCTGATCGGCGTCTCGACCGGCATTCTGACCTTCATTCCCTATGTCGGCTCGCTTTCCGGCTTTCTGATCGGCATGATCGTCGCGACCGTGCAGTTCTTCCCGAGCTGGGGCCCGATCATCGCGGTGGCGGTGGTGTTCATCGTCGGACAGTTTCTCGAAGGCTACGTGCTTTCCCCGAAGCTCGTCGGCGAGAGCGTGGGCCTGCACCCGGTCTGGCTCATGTTCGCGCTGTTCGCGTTCGGCTATCTGCTCGGCTTCGTCGGCTTGCTGATCGCAATTCCGCTCGCGGCCGCGATCGGCGTTCTGTTGCGCTTCGCGATCGCCCGCTACATGGAAAGCCCGCTTTACACCGATAAGCCGCGCTCCCGCTGACCATGTCCCGTTCCGGCGCGTTCGTACGGCAACTCACCTTCGATCTTCCGCACGAGGAAAGCTTTCGCCGCGACGACTTTCTGGAGAGTCCCGCGAACGCGCAGGCGCTGGCGCTTGTAGACCGTTGGCCGGAATGGCCGGGGAGGGCGGCGATGATTGTCGGCCCGCACGGCTCAGGCAAAAGCCATCTCGCCGCGATCTGGGCGGAGCGCGCGGGCGCCCGCACGGTGTCGGGGCATGCGCTTGAGCGAAACGATGTGCCGGCGCATCTTGCAACCGGCGCGCTCGTGGTCGAGGACGTTTCGCCGGGCAATATCGACGAAGCGGCGCTCTTTCACTTGTTTAATTTCGCGCGCGAGGGGAATGCGTATCTCCTGTTCACAGCATCGCAGCGGATCGACGGCGCCGGATTTCAGTTGCCAGATCTCGTCTCGCGGCTTCGTTCCATTCCGGCGGTAACGCTTTCGCCGCCGGACGACGCGCTCCTGTCGGCGGTGCTGGTGAAGCTTTTTGCCGACCGGCAGCTCGCGGTGGGCGAGGGCGTGATTGCCTATCTGCTGCCGCGGATCGAGCGTTCGCTCGCGGGCGCGCGCGGAGTCGTGGCGGAACTGGACAAGGTTGCGCTCTCGCGCGGGCGGGCGGTGACGAAGCAGCTCGCGGCGGAGATCTTGCGGAAGGAGTAGAACGCCGTCTTGAGCTCTTAAGGCGTCGAACTCGGGCAAGCCGGAGTTCGAATGCCATCCACGTCTTTGCAGCGTGTCAGAAAAGGAGGGCGTGGATGCCCGGCACGGGGCCGGGCATGACAAGTTGAAAGCCTTGCGCGCTATTTATTCCGCTCGAACGCCACCACGCGTCCGTTCTCGAACGCAAGCGCAAGCTCGCCGCGCTTCAACTTCAGCGCCTGTTCGCCGAACATCGCCCGCCGCCAGCCGGAAAGCGCCGGCACATCCGGCTCGTCTTCTGACGCGATCCGCTGCAATTCGTCCACGGTCGCGACCACCTTCGCCGCAACGCCGTGCTGCTCGGAGACGAGCCGGAGGAGAACCTTGAGCAACTCCACCGTTGCGGATGCGCCGTTCGAGAGCGGTTTGTCGCGCGTGATCGGCGGAATGGTTGAAGGATCGCGCGCAAGCGCCTTGTGGATCGCGGCAAGAATCGCTTCCCCCGATTTCGAGCGCTCGAAGCCCTTAGGCAGTCCGCGCATATGCGAAAGCGCCTCCGGCGTCTTCGGCTGTTGCTGCGCGAGCTCGGAAATCGCCTCGTCCTTGATCACGCGCGAACGCGGCACGTCGCGCGATTGCGCCTCGCGCTCGCGCCAGGCGGCGACCTCCATCAGCACCGCGAGCTCGCGCGGCTTTTTCACTCTCGCTTTCAAGCGCTTCCAGGCGTTCTCCGGTTCCTGCTTGTAGGTGTCGGGCGAGGTGAGGACTTTCATCTCTTCCTTCACCCAATGCACGCGGCCGCGCTTTTCGAGATCGGCCTGCAATTTGAGATACACGTCGCGAAGATGCGTCACGTCCGAGACAGCGTAAGCGAGCTGCGCCGGCGAAAGCGGGCGGCGCGACCAGTCGGTGAAGCGGGAGGATTTGTCGATCGTGTCGCCTGTCACCCGCTGCACGAGCTGGTCGTAGGAAATCGAGTCGCCATAGCCGAGCACCATGGCTGCGACTTGCGTGTCGAACATCGGGGCGGGGATGGTCTTGGCGAGATTCCAGAAAATCTCGATGTCCTGCCGTGCCGCGTGAAACACCTTCACGACATTCGGGTCGGCCATGAGCTTGTAGAGCGGCGCGAGATCGAGTCCGTCCGCGAGCGCGTCGATGATGACCGCTTCGTCCGGCCCCGCCATCTGCACGACGCAGAGCTTCGGCCAGAAGGTGGATTCGCGCAGAAATTCGGTGTCGACGGTGACGTAAGGATGCTTTGAAAGCCGCTCGCAGGCGGCGGCGAGATCGTTACTCGAGGTTACAAGATCCATGCAATTCTTTCGTTGGCCCGTTCCGCGGGCCGGGCGCGTTCCACGAACCGGAGCGCTGGCGCGCTATCCATACCCCGATCGCGGCGGGTTTTACAGCGGAGATTTGCATGCCCTGCGGCAAAACGCTTGCTCCGCGTCCCGCGGGACGCGGCTAGAATCCCGCAACCATCATTGGGGGAAGTATCATGCGCCGTCTATGTTCAATCCTGATGCTCGTTCTGCTTGCGACGGCTGCGCGGGCCGCGTCCTTCGACGGCGAGTGGAGCGTGACGCAAGCCTGTCCCGACGCACAGGAGGCGAAGGGCTACACCATCCAGTATCCGGCGACGGTGAAGGGGACGGAAATCCACGGCCAGTTCCGCAAGGTGGGCGAGACGCCGTCGATGACGCTCACCGGCACGATCAATGCCGACGGCAAGGCGACGATGACCGTGACCGGCCTCACCGGCGATCCGAAATACTCGCTCAAGAACGTGAAGGCCGGCTATCCGATCAATTTTGGCGTCGAAGGGAAATTCGAGGGCAATAAGGGGACCGGCACGCGCACGAGCGGCCGCCCCTGCACCTTCACTTTCGTGAAGAAGTGAGCTTCTCCGCCCGCGCGAGATTTGCAAGCTGCTCCGGTGCGCTCACGGTCACGTTGAGGTCGTTCACGAGCCCGTTCGAGAGCGAATAGACCCAGCCGTGCACCGCGAGCGGCTGCCCGCGCGCCCAGGCGTCTTGCACGAACACGTCGGAGGCGACGTTTCGCAGTTGCCGGATGACGTTCAGCTCGCACAGGCGATCAAGCATGGCTTGATCGTCATGAATCTCGGCGAGCGCATGCTGGTGATCGTTATATACCTCGCGGATCGGATGCAGCCAGTGATCGACGAGCCCGCGGCGCTGGCCGTCGATCGCAGCGCGGATGCCGCCACATCCGTAATGGCCGACGACCAGGATGTGCTTCACTTTGAGCACATCGACCGCGAATTGCAGCACCGAAAGATAATTCGCGTCCTGCGGCGGCGCGAGGTTGGCGACGTTCCGGTGCACGAATAATTCGCCCGGATCGAGGCCTACGATCTCGTTCGCGGGCACGCGCGAGTCGGCGCAGCCGATCCAGAGATATTCCGGCGCCTGCTGCCGCTCGAGGCGTTTGAAGAAATCGTGATCGGCCGCGACTTTGCCTTCCGCCCAGCGGCGATTGTTTCTTTTCAAATGGTCGAGCATGCGAAGGCGATAGCGTTAATGCGCGTGAACCACAACTAGGTAAATTGGCAGACGCCGTGTATTCCAGCTTGCATTCCAGAGCCGATTCTGCTCTAAGACGCGCGCAACGAGGCGCGTTCGCGCTTCCGGGCCGCGTGTTGAAATCGAAATCCTTTCATTTCCGCCCGTTTTGCACCCTCTAACCATCGGCAACCCAGGCCACGCGGGGTGTCTTTATCCACCTCGCGTTTCGCGTGAGGCGATCCTGACGGATTCGCCCGCCGGCGCATGAAGAAAGTTTGACCTTTGACGTCGTTCCAAGAACTCGGCCTGAGCGCGCCCATCGCGCGGGCCCTCGCTGAAGAAAAATACGAAACTCCCACTCCGATCCAGGCGCAATCGATCCCGCATACGCTCAAAGGCCGTGATCTTGTCGGCATCGCACAGACCGGCACCGGCAAGACGGCGGCGTTCGCGCTTCCCATTCTCAATCACCTGTCGAAGAACAGCTTTCGCCCCGAACGCCGCCACTGCCGCGTGCTGGTGCTTTCGCCCACGCGCGAGCTTTCGGGGCAGATTCTTGAGAGCTTCCGCACCTACGGCCGCCATGTGCGTCCGTCGACCGCGCTTGCGATCGGCGGCGTGCCGATCGGGCGGCAAATCCGTTCGCTCGCGAACGGCGTCGATATTCTCGTCGCGACGCCGGGCCGTTTGCTCGATCTCATCAACATGAACGCGGTCGCGCTCGGGAAACTTGAAATCCTCGTGCTCGACGAAGCCGACCGCATGCTCGACATGGGTTTCATCCGCGACATCCGGAAGATCATCGCGAAGCTGCCTGCGCGGAAGCAGACGCTGTTCTTCTCGGCGACCATGCCGCAGGAGATCGAAAGCCTCGTCGGCCAGTTGCTCAACGATCCCGTGCGCGTCTCCGTGACGCCGGTGGCGAAGACGGCCGACCGCATCAACCAGCGCGTGATCCTGATCGAGAAGAGCGGCAAGAACGCGCTCCTTGCCGAGACGATCAAAAGCGAGAAGATCGACCGCGCCATTGTTTTCACCCGCACCAAGCACGGCGCCGACCGCGTGGTGAAGTCGCTTGCGCGCGACGGCATCCAGGCGGGCGCGATCCATGGCAACAAGTCGCAGAACCAGCGCGAGCGTGTGCTCGGCGATTTCAGGAACGGACGTGTCCGCGTTCTGATCGCGACCGACATCGCCGCGCGCGGCATCGACGTCGACGGCATCAGCCATGTCTTCAATTTCGATCTGCCGAATGTGCCGGAGACCTATGTCCACCGCATCGGCCGTACCGCCCGCGCGGGCGCCGAGGGCATCGCGATCTCCTTCTGCGATCACGAGGAGATCGCTTACTTGCGCGACATCGAGAAGCTGATCCAGTTCAAGGTGCCCGCCACCGACCGCCGCAAGGATCCGAATGCGCGTCCGGTCAGTGCGCCGCAGCAGCATCGCCGCGGCGGGCATAACCGCCATCATCAGGGCAAGAACCGCCACCGCGGTCATCTTCACGGCCACAATGGCGAGCGCCACGGCCACGGGCATGGCAACGCCAATGCCCATGGCGGCCACCACCAGGGCGGCCAATCCCATGGCCAGCGCCATGGAGGCCAGAATCGCGCTGGGGGCGATGGCGTCGGCGGCGTTGCGTTCCTAAATCGTAGGGGCGATCATCGTCGCAATCACGGGCAGGGCGCCGGCAACGGCCAGCGCCGGCCCGTTTCCTGAAACAACACCGGAGAACTGCATGGCGAAAGAAGAGATGCTTGAATTCGACGGCACCGTCACCGAGGTGCTGCCGGACGGAAATTACCGCGTCAAACTCGACAACGACCACGTCATTCTCGCCTACGCGGCGGGCAAGATGAAGAAACACCGCATCCGCACCCTCGAAGGCGACCGCGTCATCGTCGAAATGTCGCCCTACGATCTCGACCGCGGCCGCATCAGCTTCCGCCACAAGACCGGCCCCACGCCCGACCAGGGCGCGCAGCAGCGCCGCAACAACAATTTCCGCCGCCGCTAAGGCGCGTTTCGCATTTCGCTTCGCCCGCTTTGCCGCGCGGGCGAATTGCGTTATGCACTCGCCCGTCATCAGGGCCAATCGGGAAAACCATGCATCGCTATCGCTCTCATACCTGCGGCGCGCTCCGCGAGTCGCATATCGGCGAGACGGTGCGCCTTTCCGGCTGGTGCCACAGAATCCGCGACCATGGCGGCGTTCTCTTTATCGATCTGCGCGACCACTACGGCATCACGCAGGTCGTGGCCGACCCCGATAGCCCCGCCTTCAAGACGGCCGAGAAGCTTCGCTCGGAGTGGGTCGTGCGGGTGGACGGGAAGGTGCGCAAGCGCCCAGAGGGCACGGAAAACCCCGAGCTTCCGACCGGCCAGGTCGAAGTCTTCGCGACCGAAATCGAGGTGCTGAGCCAGGCGGGGGAGCTCCCGATGCCGGTCTTCGGCGAACAGGATTATCCCGAGGACATCCGCCTCAAATATCGCTTCCTCGATTTGCGCCGCGAGCGCATTCACCGGAACATCATCAAGCGCGGAAAGATCATCGACAGTATCCGCCGCCGCATGCGCGAGCAGGGCTTCTTCGAATTCCAGACGCCGATCTTGACGGCGAGCTCGCCCGAGGGCGCGCGCGATTTTCTCGTTCCGTCGCGCCTGCACCCTGGGAAGTTCTACGCGCTGCCGCAGGCGCCGCAGCAGTTCAAGCAGCTTTTGATGATTTCCGGCTTCGACCGCTATTTCCAGATCGCGCCGTGCTTTCGCGACGAGGACGCGCGCGCCGACCGTTCGCCGGGCGAATTCTATCAGCTCGATATCGAGATGAGCTTCGTCACGCAGCAGGACGTGTTCGACGCGGTCGAGCCGGTGCTGCGCGGCGTCTTCGAGGAATTCGCGGACGGCAAGAAGGTGACGCAGAAATTTCCGCTCATTCCCTATGCCGATGCGCTCAAGATGTACGGCACCGACAAGCCGGATTTGCGTAACCCGATCAAGATGCAGAACGTGACCGAAGCCTTCCGCGGCTCGGGCTTCAAGGTGTTCGCCGGCATGATCGCCGCCGATCCGAAGGTGGAAGTCTGGGCGGTCCCCGCGCCGAAAGGGGGCAACCGCGCCTTCTGCGACCGCATGAACGACTGGGCGAAGGGCGAGGGCCAGCCGGGCCTTGGCTACATCTTCTGGCGCGAAGGCGAGGAAGGCGGCGCGGGCCCGGTCGCGAAGAACATCGGGCCGGAACGCGCCAAGCAAATCGCCGATCAGCTTGGTTTGAAAGCCGGCGACGCGGTTTTCTTCGCCGCCGGCAAGCCGAAGGATTTCGTGAAATTCGCCGGCCTCGCGCGCACCAAGGTAGGCGAGGAGCTGAACCTCATCGCCAAGGACGTCTTCGAATTCTGCTGGATCGTCGATTTTCCGATGTTCGAGTGGAACGAGGAAGAGAAGAAGATCGACTTCTCCCACAATCCGTTCTCGATGCCGAACATCGCGCCCGACGAATTCCTCAAGCTCGACAACAAGGATGAAGAGAAGTTGCTTTCGCTGCGCGCGATCCAGTACGACGTGGTCTGCAACGGCGTGGAGCTTTCCTCCGGCGCGATCCGCAACCATCGCCCTGACGTGATGAAGAAGGCCTTCGCGATCGCGGGCTACGGCGAGGACGTGCTGGAAGCGAAATTCGGCGGCATGCTGCGCGCGCTCTCCTACGGCGCGCCGCCCCACGGCGGCGTCGCGCCCGGCATCGACCGTATCGTGATGCTCTTGTGCGGCGAGGAAAACCTGCGCGAAGTCGTGCCGTTCCCGATGAACCAGCAGGCGGAAGACTTGCTGATGGGCGCGCCCTCGGAGGTCACGCCGAAGCAATTGCGCGAGCTGCACATCCGGCTGAGTTTGCCGGAGAAGAAGAGCTAGAGCCGGATCGAACGGACAACCTAGGAAAAAATAATACGGCTCAACCGCTTGCTGCACTGCCGGTTATATCGATCCGCGGGCTTGCATCTAAATTCTGCCCTCGATAACGATACTGGACGCCTTAAAATGTGTATCCCCGGGGAAATCGCAATGCTCGCCGCGCAGGATTTAACGCAAGATAAGCTGGACGTCGCGATCCGCGATCCTTTTTTCATTTTCGAATTTCACGACATTTTCGATCCTACAACTTATGACGCGCTCAATTCTCAATTCCCGGACAAATCGCTATTCCCCGCGACCTGGGTGGACCGCGGCGGCAAGAGCCATATGAACAGCAAGATGCCGGAGTTTACCGAATTCACGAAGAAGACTCCGATTTGGCGAGAGCTCTACGAAAGCTTTTCCAAGCCGGAGATAGTTCAAAGGCTCTATGAGCTCACGCACTCGGTGCCATCGGAACGGCCGAAAAGCGAAACGAAGCCATGGAAAATTGATGATAAGAGCTTTTCCGGCTTCCTTCGTAAACCGCTCACAAAATTCAACCGGCTGCAAAACAATCTGCGCGGCAACACGCCGGTAAGGCTGACCTTCGAGTTTTCCTATCTCGAGGCGGGTTGCTATATCCCGCCGCACACCGACGTCGCGGGCAAGCTGATCTCGCTGATGATCTATTTCCCCGACAAGGGAGTCGACTATTCTTCCGGCGCCGGCACGGAATTTTACCGCGGCAAGAACAAGACCGCCGCACAAAGCGGCTGGAAGGCCGGCATGATGGACGACGAGGCGTCGAAGGAATTTCTCGACAAGCACGAAGTTTTCTACACATCCGACTTCACGCCGAACAAGCTTGTCGGCTTCATCAAGTCCTCGAATTCCTGGCACGGCTTGAAGAAACTGGAATTGCCGCCGAAAGCAACGCGCCGCTCGCTGAATGTAAATTATTATCTGGCCTAATCTCGAAGCAAGCTTCATGCGCCCGATCCTGGATTACGGCCTGCGCGAATGGTTGGTTTGCGACCCGATTCGGCACAGGATCAGGCGCTTACGCAATATTGCAATCCTCGCTGCCTACAAGAATCGCAAAATCGATCGTCAAAATGAAATCGTTGCGAAACTCAGGAGGCAAGTCGAAGGAAAGGTTGCCGTCTTCACAGTTGCGTTCAATGTTGATCGTACTATCGAGTGGCTTGCAAACGGCTTTGCAGCGCATGCCCCTGACGCAATCTTGATTGTTTGCGATAATTCTTCCACTGCGGAGGCGCGCCGGAAAATAAAAGAGGTTTGCGCGGCAAGGCAGGTTCACTACATCCCGTTGCCAAGCCCGCCCTTGCGGAAAATCGTCACCACAAATGGTTCGCTCTCGCATGGCATCGCGCTGACCTGGATTTTTTACAACCTCGTACGGCCGTTACGGCCGAAAGTTTTCGCTTTTTTTGATCATGACTTAATCCCCACGGCAGCATTGGATCTTCAAGAACTTGTAAAAAATCGGCCGCTTTACGGGAAGGGATCCAATAAGCCTAATTTTGGGCCATGGCATTGGTGGCGTGGCAAACCAATTGCAGGGCCGTGGTATTTATGGGCTGGCTATTGCGTCTACGATTTTACGGCTGTGGCGGATTATCCTCTCGATTTTACTCCCGACAACACCTTGAAGCTCGATACCGGCGGGCAAAACTGGACGCGGCTTTATCGTCATCTCGATCCCGGCTGCGTTCGGTTTGCGCCCGTCAAATTTATCGAAATCTCGGTTGAGGGGAGCGCATTGTCCGAGCCCTTCATGCTGGTCGACGGATCGCTCCTCCATATCGGCAAATTAAGCTTGCGTGACAACGCGCAGGAACGGATCGAAATGGTCGAGCTCATTCTCACAAAACTACGAAGCGGCCGCCGTTTGAACGAATTGATCTCGAATGAAGGCGGCCACATCAGGCAAGCCTGGCTGCGCACTAGTCGCGCATCGCGGCGCTAGTGCCTGGATCGATGCTGGCCGGCGACCGTTCGGCAATCAAAGCACGAAGTTTCGAAAAACTTTCATCCAGCACCGGCGCCCACGCCCTGCCGTCCTTTCCCGCAACGCGCAGGGTCGGGTACCAGGGCACACGATCGCTGAGTACCGGCAGATTTCGCCGAAACCAGTCGTCGCGCAGCACGACCGCCGGCACGCCCAGCGCGGCGCTGACATTGGTAAGCGTGCTAATGATGGAGATGGTTCCGTCCATCGCTGCGACCTGGGCGCAAAAACTGTCCATATCCACAAGCTGATCGATCGATTCGTCGACGATGATCCGATCGCGCCCCAGAATGTCCAGATCGCCCGCGATATTCCCGTATTGCAGCGAGACGAACGTCGCGTCCGTGCGGGCGATAAAATCGCGCCAGTCGACAAGCGGCGGAAGGTCCTTGCCGTGATGCCCGCTGTACCAGGACAGGCCAACGAGCAGCTTGCCGCCGGAGCTCATCGCCAGATATTTTTTTCTTAATTGCGCGGTTTTTTCCGGGTTGGGCAGAAGAGGGGAGAAATTTTCGCCGGCGGATGGCTGTTTCAGGTCGAATTCCGCCAGCAGATACTCGTGCAACGCGACGAAATCGACCTCGTCTTTCGGAACGTCGTCCAGCGATGTGAAGATTTCAAGCGCCGGAAATGTTCGGCGGTAGGTCGGAACCTGGCGCGGCTCGACCACGGCCATCGTGCGGCGAGCGCGTCCGATCAGTTTCGCGACCACGTGTGCGCAGCGATATCCGACTCCCATCCCGTAGACGTCGGGCTGATACAGGTTGATGAGAAGTGTTTTTCCCGAAAGATCTTCGCCTCTCCATTCGTTCGGCGCGCTTTTCGTTCGGGCAATTTCCGAAAGCCACAACCGTGCGCTTTCCCGGTAACACCCGACGCGCTCAAGCGCGAGCGTCATTTCGCCGATCGTTTGCCGGTCGCGAATTTTCACCGCCTGTTCGGTAACAGCGAGCGCGTATTTCTTGACCCGCGGCCAGTCGGCCGCGTCGATCGCCTGGCGATAGCGAAAATATGCGGCCGCGAGCTTGGGGCTTTTCAAAAATCGAACGGCCTGCCGCCGCCAAATCTTTCGGCGGTCGCGCTGACGCATGATGCGCAACCAGCGGTCTTGCGAGATCCAGGAGGGGCGCTTTTTGAACAGCATGTGGAAATTCGGAAGGCGCCCTTAGGCGGGGATCAGCCTTCTCACCTGCTCCAGATCGGACAAGGTATCGACAGATATGGCGTTGTCGTCAGGCGTCCGTACCATTGCGACCTCGTAGCCGTGCTCGAGGAAGCGTAGCATCTCGACGCCTTCCGCGCGTTCGACCGGACCGGGCTTGTGCTGGGCGAATTTTTCGAGCCCGTTTTTGCGAAATGCGTAGAGCCCGAGCTGCCGGTTGTATTCGCCGGCGCCGTCCTTCGGATAGGGAATCGGAAGGCGCGAATAGGAAAGGGCGAGCCCCGCCGCCGTCATCGTGACCTTGACCGCGTTCGTGTTCACGACCTCCGCGGGATCGTGAATGGGCTTGAAGCCGTTGGAGGCGAGGACGCGCGGATCGTCGATCTTCAGGATCGCGTTCGCGACGATGTCGATCGCTTCCGGCGCGATCATCGGCTCGTCGCCTTGCACGTTCACATAGATGTCGGCGTTCACCGTCTTGATGCATTCGACCAGCCGGTCCGTCCCGGTCGGATGATCGTTCCGCGTCATGATCCAGGGCAGGCCGAATTTCTTGCAAGCGTCGGCGATGCGCTCGTCGTCGGTAGCGACATAAACCTCCTGCAGCGATTTCGTTTTCTTGGCCTGCTGATAGACGTGCCACATCATCGGCCTGCCGTGGATGTCGGCGAGCGACTTTCCCGGAAAACGAACGGCGCCGTAGCGGCAGGGAATGATGCCCACGACTTTCATGATGCTTCGCCAATCTTTTGTGCCGGAATTAATTCGAGGAGTTCCCCGATGGCCGACAGTTTCCAACACTCGCCCGCGGGCGGCGCCCCGTAGCCCCAGTTCGCGTGCGCGTAATCGATCTGCGCCCGCTGCGCGGCTTCATAATCGGCCGCCATGTCGCCGACATACAAGGCCTCGGCCGGGTCGACCCCCGTCAGCGCCATCGCCATCAGCAAATGATCGGGCGCCGGTTTGCCGCGCATTTTTCCGTCCGGCGCGTGCACGCAAGCGAATGTCACCGGCAGCATCGCGAGGATCGCGTTGGTCCGCAGCAAATCCTTCGAGGTGACGATCCCTAGTTTCAATCGGGCGTCCTGCAGCTTGCGCAGCGTTTCAGGGACGCCCGGATAGAAACGAAGCACGTCGAGATTGTCCATGGACGCCATGCGAAACGCCGCTTCGATTTCGGCGGCACGCTCGGAAAGGCGGAGCCGTTCCATGATAGCCGGAAACGGGCGGCCGATTTCGTTGAAATAGCGATCGAAACTGACATCGGTGCCGAACTGTTCGCGAACCCTCTGCCAGGAGCGCCGCATGTTCTCGCGCGAATCCAGAAGCACCCCGTCCAGATCGAATAGAACCAGCCGCTTTGCGTGCCAGTCGCCCTTATAGGCCACAGGGGGTCTCCGAAGGTTTAGCCGGGAAACAAGCGAAGAATTGCTAATTGGAAAAGACTGTGTTTTCTAGCCCTTCCGCAGCCATCTTGCCAAGCGGGTGGAAGAATGACCGGTCCATTTCGGGTTTTTATCGGCTGGGATAAGCGCGAGCCGATCGCCTATGATGTCGCGAAATTTTCGCTGGAGCGGCATGCGTCTATTCCGGTCGAGGTGACCCCGATCAAGCTCGATGAGCTGCGCGAGCGAAAGCTTTACTGGCGCACGGAAGATCCGCTCGCCACCACCGATTTCACCTATTCGCGTTTTCTCACGCCCGCGCTTGCGGGCTATCACGGCTGGGCGCTGTTTTGCGATTGCGATTTTCTCTTTCTTGGCGACATTGCCGGCCTCGTCGAATACACGAAGACGCCGAAGGCGGTCTATTGCGTGCAGCACGACTACACTCCGAAGGACACGGTGAAGATGGACGGCAAGCCGCAGACCGTCTATCCGCGCAAGAACTGGTCGTCGCTGATGCTGTTCAATTGCGATCATCCGTCGGTGAAGTCACTGACGCCGGAAGTCGTCAACAGCCAAACGGGCGCATATCTTCACCGCATGCAGTGGGCGAAGGATGAAGACATCGGTTCGCTGCCGGTGACATGGAACTGGCTCGAAGGCTGGAACGAAAAACCTGAGCAGGGAACTCCGAATGTTGTGCATTTCACGCGCGGCGGTCCGTGGTTCGCAGAATGGCAGAACGTCGATTACGGCGATCTGTGGCGGAAGGAAGCTGACGCTTTGCGGCGTGCTGCTGCCTAACTTTTCATTCGTTCTCTGATCGAACACAAATTCCACAAATTCAACGTATTGATGACAGCAAACTGGCGCTGGCTTAAGGGGAATCAAGAATGGCCGCGCCGGCTCCGGCTTCATTACGAGCTACCAATAAACTTGCATTGTCACTGGTACGTCAGAGCGGAAAACTTTCCGGCGATATTCTCGATGTCGGTGCGGGCAGCGGCTATCTTTCCAGCATTATTCTTTCAGCGGTGTCCGAGCGCACGAGCAAGAAACTAAGGCTGCAAGCCTGCGACATTGACGGAGCGAATTTTTCCGTTCCCGGAGTCGAGTTTCAGAAATGCGACATCAACGAAGGCTTGCCGTACAAGAATTCCTCTTTCGATGCGGTCATGGTCGTCGAAGTGCTGGAACATACCGCGGTTCCTTATCATGTACTTGCGGAAATCGGCCGCGTATTAAAGCCCGGCGGCGTCCTTGTTTTTTCCGTGCCCAATGTCGGCCACATGGTGTCGCGCTTGTCGTTTCTGTTCGGTGGGCATTACAGTTTGTTTCCGAGCCCAAGTACTAAGCCGGAAAACGCCGGCCGGCTGTCAGGCCACATTGCGCCGCTCGCTTATCAATACTGGCATTATGGTCTGCGGACTGCGGGATATTCCGATATCCGGTTGCACAAGGATCGCACGAAGAGAGCCGCCGCCGCGCTTGCGGCCGTGCTCTGGCCGATGAACAAACTTGCAACGGCGCTCAAGATGAAGCGGCTGGCTAGGAAGGAGCCGGAGCTCCATACCGAAACCGCGGACGTCGTGCGCGAGACGAATGGGTGGACGGCACTCACTTCGCGCAGCCTGGTTTTCAGCGCGGTGAAACCGAAATAAGCGAATTCGCATGTAACGGGCGAAAGAGCATCGGCTCCGGTGAAATGGAAAACGGGATTAGAGCCGCAGCAATTCGATGCCCGCAGGCGTAGCGTTGCGGTCGAGGCAAGCCTTCACGTCGAATACGAGGCCGGCGCTCTCGTGCAGCAGCCGTCGGATCAGCGGCCAGCCGCCGGCCACGTAGCTATCGTGCGCGACGGCAACGATCACCGCATCGGCCGCCGATAGCTTTTCGATCGGGATCAGGCGGAGACCATATTCCCGCTCAACATCGTCCGGAGATGCGAGAGGATCGCTCACTTCGACGCGGGCTCCGAAATTGGTGAGTTCGCGTACGATATCTATCGCACGCGAGTTGCGGATGTCGGGAACGTTTTCCTTGAAAGCCAATCCAAGCATCGTGACGCGCAGGTCCCGCCTGCCAGTTTGCAGCAGCCGGCGGATGCACTCGCGCGCAATCCGATTGCCGACATCATCATTGATGCGGCGACCGGAAAGAATCACCTCGGGCCGATAGCCGGCTTTTTCGGCGCGATAGGTGAGATAGAACGGATCCACCCCGATGCAATGCCCGCCGACCAAACCAGGTTTAAAATTGAGGAAATTCCATTTGGTCGCCGCCGCCGCAAGGACTTCCTGGGTGTCGATGTTCAGCAATCGGAATATCGCGGATAATTCGTTCATGAATGCGATGTTGAGATCGCGTTGCGAATTCTCGATCACCTTGGCCGCTTCGGCGACCCGGATCGACGGGGCTCGATGAATGCCGGCTTTGATAACTGTGCCGTAAACGCTCGCGACGATATCGAGCGTCGGCTCATCCTGGGCGGAGACAATCTTGGTGATCGTTTCGAAACGATGCTTGCGGTCGCCCGGATTGATGCGTTCAGGAGAATAGGCGACAGTGAAATCGCGTCCTGCGGCGAGCGAGGACGCGCGCTCAAGGATCGGCACGCATTCTTCTTCGGTCGCGCCAGGATAGACAGTCGATTCATAGACGACGATGTCGCCTTTTTTTAGTGCGCGTCCAACCGTTTCCGTAGCAGCCGAAAGTGCGCGCAGATCCGGCTGATTGGAATCGTCGATCGGCGTCGGCACGGTAACGATGAAGAAGTCGGCCGCTCGGAGATCATGCGGATCGGTGGTGAAGACGATCTTAGTCCGCTCCAACTCGCAGCTTTCGACTTCGCGCGTTCGGTCGAGCCCGGATTTGAGCTCCTTAATACGCTCTGCGCTTATATCGAAGCCGATCACCTGCGAACCCGTCTTGCCGAAGGCGACGGCGACAGGCAGGCCAACATAGCCGAGGCCGATCACGGCGATTTTTCGTTGGTGAGCCATCGTGAACTATTGAGGTTTTCGGGATGAGCTTGTACGGCGTGATCTAACACGCTTTTCGATTGGCGGCATTCGCAAATCTAATTGCATCGTTGGCACGGTTAAGGCGCCCAAGGTATTTTTCACTTCTTAACGGCCCGGGATGCGACGGCATTCGTCAACGCTTTTTCCATGGAATCGAGCATCGCCGCGATCGCAAACTTATGCTCGGCATGGCGGCGGCCCGCGGCGGCGAGACGCGTCGCCAGATCATGATCCTCGACGAGCCTTGCGATCGCGTCGGCTAGGGCCTTCGCGTCGCCCGGGGGCACGAAAAGTCCGGTTTCCCCGTCGCGGACCAATTCCGGGATTGCCCCGACGGGTGTGGTCACTAACGGAATTCCGCAAGCCATGGCTTGCATCACGACCTGTGGTGCGCCTTCGATGGCCGTGGACGGCAAGACAAAGATATCGAAGGCGTTGAACCAGGGAACGACATCTTGCTGCCGTCCGGCGAAGATCACGCGCGAGTCGAGACCTAATTCGGTAACCTGTTTGCGCAAGGCGGCTTCTTGCGGTCCATCGCCCACGATGACGAGGCGAGCGCTGCTGAGACGGCTGTCGGTGAGCGCCTGAACGAGAAAACGATGCGCCTTGCCGGAGCGCAGCGTCGCCACAATGCCGATTACGGGGGTGCCGCCCGGCCCGATGTTGGTCACCTTTCGAGCGTAGCTCTTGTCACCCGGCGCAAATTTTGCCGTATCGATGCCGGTGGGGATCGAAGCGACGCGGTGAGGGGCGATATGCAAAGTCTTGATCAACATCTGGCGCGTCGCTTCACCGGTGGTGACGACAAAGTCGACGGCGCGTCCATAGAGCCATCGATTCAACACACTGCGCCCGACCTGAAAACCGAGATGCCGCGTGCGCACGACGGCGGGGCGCCTGCGCATCAGCCTTGTGCCGACGGAGACCAGCCACGTGTCGGTCGAACTATGCGTGACGATGACATCAGGCCGCAGTTCGGATAGGAGCGACATAAGTGCGCGCAACGATCCCAAACGCCGCCGATTTATCGCCAAGGAATGCGATGGAATTCCGCGCTGCTGTGCTACGCCGATGATCGGCGCGTCTTGGGGGGCTGCGATATGCACCTCATGACCGCGTGCTATGAAGCCGGACGCCTCGTCGAGAATCCGGATCTCCTGGCCGCCCCAGCCGGTCGATGCCTCGGTATGCAGAATTCTCATGCGCCGCGTGCTCCCCGGACAGCCGGTATCAGCTCGTCATAAAGCTTCAGCATGCGTGCGACCATAGCCTCAAGTCCAAATTCTTCGGCGATTTTTCGTGCGGAATCGGCGGTAGACGGCTCCGCCGCAAGCGCCAGTGCGCGTTTTAATCCGTTCGACAGACCTTCGGTATCGAACGCGTCACAAACGAGCGCCGGATCGATGCGCTTGACAACGTCGCGCGCGCCGCAGCCGGTCGTGGTCACGACCGGCAGGCCGCAGGCAAGCGCTTCGATCACCGTGGAGGGGAAAGGATCGTAGATTGTCGGCAGGATCAAAACATCCGCCGCGGCAAAATAAGGCAACGGATCGCCGACCGGGCCGACAAGATGAAAGTGCGCGCCAAACCCGGCGCGGTCCGCGTGCATCTTGAACTTGGCAGGCTGCTTGTCGCTGCCAATGACGACAAGATGCAGAGGCACGTTCTGCCGCGCGCATGCTTCGATTGCGCGCGCGAGTCCCTTGCGATCGAAGCCGGAGCCGACGAAGAGAGCGACAGGCGCTTCCGCCGGAATCCCAAGCGAGCGACGCGTTTCCGCCCTGTGGCGTTCGCGCGCGGCAAGAGAAAAGCGTTCGAGATCGATGCCGTTCGGAACGAGGCGAATGCGCTCGCGCGGATAGTCGTAGTGGCGCGCGAGATCGTTCGCCACCATCTCCGAGTTGACGATCACCATCTTCAAACGTGGGCTCGCGAACATCGCGCGCTCGAGCTTCAGTGTCTGACGGTGAAACAGGCTCAGCGCGAGCGCGAGTTTTCCGGCCGCCGCCTCCCCACGCCGCCGCTGTTCGAGATAGGCTGCATGCACGCCGTCGCCGGCGCGAAAAATATCGCAGCATGGAATCCGCTCATGCGCCTGCACGAGCGCGCCGGGATAGTTGCGGAGCATGCGGCACGCCGCACGCGCAAAAATCGTCTCGCGCAAAAATCGCGCAACCTTGGGAGGATTGCAAGGAATGAATGTCGCGCCCCGATGTTTCCCCTTCCAGGAGCGCGCAAGCAATGCGATTTTATGCTCGCCCGCGTTGAGCGACGTGAGCATACGGTCGAGAATTAATTCAGCGCCGCCGAAAGCGGAGAATTGCTGGCGCACGAAGATGATTTTCGGCGCGCTATCTCTTGAGGCTTCCCGCTTTACGGGGGCGGTGGGGTGCGGCATGGTGGCGTTACATCGTTTCGCTGACTGCTCGGAAGAAACTTGCCGCGCCTTTCCCTGATCGTGATTACCAAGAACGAGGAAGCGTCGATCGGCCGCTGCCTGCGCTCGGCCGCGTTCGCCGACGAGAAGGTGGTAGTCGACAACGGCAGCACCGACAAGACCGTGGAAATCGCCCGCGCATGCGGTGCGCGTGTGATCGAAGCCCCGGACTGGCCCGGTTTCGGGCCGCAAAAGAACCGCGCCCTCGATGCCGCGACCGGCGACTGGGTGCTTTCGCTCGACGCCGACGAATGGATCGAGCCGCCGCTCGCCGCGGAAATTCAAGCGGTGCTAGGCCGCGCCGATGCCGCCGACGGCTACATGATTTCGCGCCGCTCGCGTTTTTGCGGCAAGGTCGTGCGCTTCTGCGGCTGGTCGCCGGATTACGTGTTGCGGCTCTTCCGCCGCGGGAAGGGCCGTTTCTCCAACGACAAGGTGCATGAGCATGTGGATGTCGAGGGGCGGGTGGGCAAGCTCAGGAATCCCATCGAGCACGATTCGATCACCGATCCTGCCGACGCCGAGGACAAGATCGAGCGCTACGCGGCCGCCGCGGCGGAGGCGCTGCGGGCGAAGGGGAAAAGCTCGAGCCTACTCAAGGCTTGGCTGCGCGGGCAGGGCGCCTTTCTTCGAACCTATATTTTGCGGCTCGGATTTCTGGACGGAAAAACCGGCTGGGCGGTCGCCGACTACAATCGGCGTTATACTTTTCGTAAATGGCATAAGGCAGGTAAGCATGCTGACCCGTGACCAGTTGGCGAAACGGATGCAAGCATGAAAAGAATTTTGGTTACGGGCGGAGCCGGATTTCTCGGTTCACACTTGTGCGAGCGTTTACTGAAAGAGGGTAATGAAGTTCTGTGCGTGGACAACTTCTTTTCAAGCCGGAAATCGAACATAGCGCATCTCCTCGGCGAGTCCCGCTTCGAGTTGCTGCGGCACGATGTAACTTTCCCTCTCTATGTTGAGGTAGATGAGATTTACAATCTGGCCTGTCCGGCCTCTCCCGTGCACTATCAGCACGATCCCGTTCAAACCACGAAAACGAGCGTGCACGGCGCAATTAATTTACTGGGACTGGCGAAACGCACGAAAGCTAAAATTCTTCAAGCCTCTACATCGGAAGTATACGGCGACCCCGAAGTCCATCCGCAAACGGAGAGCTATTGGGGACGGGTAAATCCGATAGGAATTAGATCGTGTTACGACGAGGGGAAGAGATGCGCCGAGACGCTGTTTTTCGACTATTGGCGGCAACACGGTTTGCGCATAAAGGTGGCGCGCATTTTCAACACTTACGGGCCGAGAATGCACCCGAAGGATGGGAGAGTGGTATCGAACTTTATCGTTCAGGCTTTGAAAGGGGATGACATCACAATTTACGGCTCGGGTGAGCAAACCCGCAGCTTTTGTTATGTCGACGATCTGATCGAAGGCCTGCTCAGGTTCATGCGCAGCCCGGACGAGATCACGGGCCCGGTCAATCTCGGAAACCCGGCCGAATTTTCGATCGTTGAACTCGCGCGCCGGATAATTCATTTTACAAAATCGGACAGCAATTTGATATTTAAACCGCCGTCGGAAGACGATCCGAAACAACGGCAGCCCGATATTCGATTGGCGCAAGAGCTGTTACGATGGGCCCCGGAAACCGAGCTTGACGAAGGTCTGCAAAAGACGATCAGCTATTTTCGGACTTTACGGTTGGAATAAATGAAATTTCGGATGTGAAAGGAAAACTCGGGCAACTTGGCTGCGCAGATAGGGGCGTTTTCGCAGTTATATTTTTCCGGCTTGGATTCTTGGACGGTAGACCGGCTGGCTTGTGGCGAATTACAATCGACGCTATACGGTCGAAAAATGGCGGCGGGTATAAATAAGGCTGTTGCCAACCCGCTCTGTGGCTCGCTTTCACCTAACTCTCAGAAAAATATGTCCAGTACAGGAATTGAAAGCTCCGGTCTAAATCTCTGGATACGCGAGCGCCGTTTCGAAAAGCGGATGCGCCTCGCGAACGAAAAATACGATGCATTCGTAATTTCGATTCCAAAGTCAGGGCGCACGTGGCATCGGCTAATGCTCGGCTACTATTTGACTCGAACCCTGGCAAGCAACCCGGAGCATTCGCTCAAGCTCGAGGATCTATGTGAGCGCTCCGGCATTCCTTTGATCGCGTATAGCCACAATGGGACATCGTTCAGCGATAAATTGCCGCCTCGAAGCAGGGTGGTCGCATCGCCCGAGGAGTGGAAAAACAAGAAAGTGATGCTGCTCGTGCGGGATAATCGCGACGTTCTGGTTTCGGCTTATTTTCATTGCCGGTATCGCGAGAAGTCGTTTGACGGGTCGGTTTCACAGTATATTCGCCATCCGTTTGTCGGTATCGAAAAGCTATTGACAGCGCTAAATCGATGGCACCAGACGAAACATCTTGCGAAAAGTTTCGAAGTGCTCACTTACGAGGAGATGCGCGCGAATCCCATTGCCGCTCTTCGTAAAACGCTCCTTTTCGCTGGTGTGCAGAACCCGGTGGAAGCACACTTGAACGACGCGGTAGAATTTACCCGCATCGAAAATTTGCAGAAACTCGAAAAATCGAACTTTTTTGGCGAAATTGAAATGCAGAACAGATCGAACGATCCGCGTGCAAGAAAAGTGAGAGAGGGAAAAATCGGCGGCTTTCGGGAGCACCTTTCGCAAGACGATCTCGATTTTATTGCCGAAAAAGAAGCCGAGCTGACAAACCCATTTTCGCAAATCCCTGTCAAAAGTCGATACGCAGAAAACGCTTGAGCGCACGGCCCATGAAATTGCTAGATCCTTCCGACTCACAGTTATCCGAGAATGGATTGCGCTCTAAGTTGAGCAGCGCGATGCGGGCGGCTCGCCGCGCTCTGGAATTGAAGAATCCTCTGCCTAATAAACTGAAGCCGGATCAAATCTCGGTCGAGAATGCGGGCAGGGTGGCGAAAGTGAGTGGCACCTGGTACCGTGGAGAAAATTGCAATTTCCACCCGGAGCGCAAAAATCTTTCCGAACCGGATGCCATCGCAAAATACGTTGGCCATGGCTGGTTTCCAGAAGCGCCCTTCATCACGAAGAAGGATTACATCACCGCCTTCGGCAGCTGCTTCGCTCATCACGTCACGAAATATCTGAAAGCCAACCGGTATCGCGTGTTCGGCGACGATATCCCGGTTAGTTCCTATGTTATCCGCTGCGGCGAAGGTATGGTCAACACTGCCGTCATCGCACAGCAATTCCGGTGGGCTTACGACGAAATCGAGTTCGACGAGGAGCTTTGGCACGACAAGGAAGGAAATGCCTCGGCGTATCTGAACGACGTTCGTTTAAATACCAGAAAAATCTTCGATCAGACGAACGTGTTTATCATCACGCTCGGACTGTCCGAGGTTTGGTATGACAAGAAATCAGGCGAGGTCTTTTGGCGAAGCATCCCTCGTAATATCTATAATCCCGATCGTCACGGGTTCAAGATTCTGAGCGTGGCGGAAAACAAGAAAAATCTCGAATTGATCTACGACCGGGTGCGGAAATATCGCCCTGACGCCACACTGATCTTTACTCTGTCACCGGTCCCGCTGGTGGCGACGTTCAGGCCGGTTTCTTGCATCACTGCAAATTCGGTGTCGAAAGCGATTCTGCGCGTCGCGGTGGACGAATTCATGCGCGAACACGAGGACAAGAATCTTTTTTATTTCCCTTCATACGAGATTGTGCAGGATTTCTTTCGCGACGACGCATTCAATGACGACTTGCGGCATGTTCGTCCCGACGTCGTGCAAACCATTATGAAGGCTTTTCATCGCGCCTTTCTGCTTTGAATATGCGTCTCGTCTGGTTTGCAAGAAATCTCCGTTAACAACTCCTTAATCCGCCCCTGTCTTTTATGCCTGCCGTAAATACACAGGACGGTCCTGCTTGCGGCAGACTCGATATCGCTGGACGCTCTATGTCGCGGGCGGGCTTCTGCTCGCTGCGGCGCCCTATGTCGCCGTCGATCAGGCGCTGAATCTGCACATCGAGCGCCAGGCGCGCGGCAAGCTCGAGGCCGTCGCCGCAAGCACGCTCGGCATGATCGAGAACCGGCTCGATCAGGCCGCCACGACGCTCGTGGATCTCGCCGCCGCGAATGTGGATTCCTGTAACGATGCGGCGCTTGCCGCGATGCGCCGCGCCGTCTTCACCAGCGTCCCGCTGAAGGAGCTTTCGCTCATCGGGAGCGATGGCCGCACGATCTGCACGCATATCGGCGCCGAGCCCGAGGAGCGGACGCTCTCGCGGGAGATCAATTTGTCGTCCCGGATCGCGATTTCCGTCGCGCGATTTCGCGACCGGAACGAGCGCGCGGTGCAGCTTCGCCTCGATCGTGTCGGCAAGCCTTCGCTCGCGGCGCTTATCCCTTCAGATACGCTGCTGCCCGAAGCGGGCCCCGACGAAGCTAACGGCGGCCGCCGTATTCGCGTTGTGCTCGAGGGCGGCAACATGATCGCATCGCGCCCGGTCAGCGAGGAGGGGGCGAGTTTTGAGGGCGGGTCGATTGCCGTGCAGCGGCGCTCGGAACGGTTTCCCATTCTCGTCGACGCCGAGCGCGGGCGCGCGACGATCGCCGACGAATACCATGATCTTCTCCTGATGGGCCGGCTCGCGGCGATATTGATTACCGCGCTCGGCCTTGGGCTCGCCTGGCTTTGGATCGAGCGCGATCACAACGATCCGGTGGCCGAGCTGAAGCAGGCGATCGCGAACGGCGAGATCGTTCCCTTTTACCAGCCGCTGATCGACCTCCGGACCGGACGGATTCACGGCGCGGAAGTGCTGGCGCGCTGGCGCCGCCCCGACGGCACGCTCGTTCCGCCCATTCGCTTTATTCCGATCGCCGAGGACAGCGGGCTGATCTACGAGCTGACCCGCGTATTAATGCGGCGCGCGCGCGACGAGATGAGCGCTCTCTACGGCGAACGGCCGAACGTGAAGCTCGGCTTCAACCTGTTTGCCGGCCACTTCGTCGACGGCAAGATCGTCGAGGACGTGAAGGAAATATTCGGCGGCTCACCGATTGCCTTCAGCCAGATCGTGCTGGAAGTGACAGAGCGTTCCCCGCTCGCCGACCTCACCGAAGCCCGCCATATCATCGCGCAATTGCAGGAGCTCGGCGCCAAGGTCGGCATTGACGACGTGGGGACTGGCCATGGCGGCCTGTCCTATCTCCTCAAGCTCGGCGTCGATCTCATCAAGATCGACAAGATGTTCGTCGATGCGCTCGGAACGGAGCGCTATTCGCAAACCATCATCGAGACGCTGGTTGAGCTCGCACGCAACATGAAAATGGAAGTGGTCGCCGAGGGCGTGGAAACCTTCGAGCAGGTCGAGTATTTGCGGGTGAAGGGCATCACGGTGGCGCAGGGCTATATTTTCGCGCCGCCGCTGCCGGGCGGCTCCTATAGCGCCCTGATCGAGGCGGCCGAAAGGCCGCAGCCCAAAGCCCCGGACGAAAGCGTTCCTTTTTCGCAAGTCGGCTGAGTAAAGCAGCAAGGATAAGTTGATTTTTCGGAGCCGTGCAGGGAGAAGCGCGGAATTTCCGCAGAGAACGAAAACGAAAAAGAGGCGGCCAAAAGGCCGCCTCAGTCGATACACCACGCCGGGAGGAGACTTCGAAGGAACTTCGCGACTTCGCGAAACGAATCGGTGCCGTCAACCAGCGAATCAGCAAAGACACTATATCACGCAAAGCGAGTCCGGCCACTTCGCCAAATCACAGGATAGTGTCTCAGTTTCCCGTCATCACCGGGCCGCAGCGTCCCGTGAGCGGAGCGAACGGCTGACGCTGCGAGACCCGGTGATCCATGATGAATCTCGGCATATGCGGAAAGTCATCATGGATTACCGGGTCTCGTCGCGCCAAGCGGCTCGCTTTCGCTCGCCGGGCGCGACGGCCCGGTAATGACGAAGAAAACACAAAACTGAGACACTACTAATCACAGGCAGTGTCTTGTCATGCCCGCAACAAGTGCGGGCATGACAACCGATAGGACTGAGCAAAATCGCCGGCGTTTGGCTTGTGTGCTTTACGAGAAGTTCGAGGCGTAGCAGAATACTACCGCAATGCCTCCCGCAAGCGTGCACAGCCCCAGCCCAAGCCACAACAACCAGCGTGCGGGCGCCCGGGCCACGGCCTCCGCAATTCGCTGCGCCCACGACATCGAGGCGTATTTCTTCAGGAGCGCCACTTTTCGCTTTTGGACTTCCTCCAAAACCGAATCGTCGCGCCGGGATGCGAGATAGCGCTCGTCGGGGTAGCCGCGCGCCTGCAACCGGTATTCCGTGTAAGCCGCATGCCGTTGCAGCCGTTCCAGAAAATTCCGGAGCGCGATCGCGCCTTCTTCCGCCGTGCGCGCGGCCCGTTCGCCCGTTTGCCAGCCGATCTCGCTTTCGATCCGCGCGAAGGTCTCGGCAATTTTACCGTCGGTATAGCGGCGGATGGCCGCCCAATAGGCATGCTCGGTGATAGGATCGAAAGCCGTCGAAGGCGCCCGCAGCAAGCCGCCGCGAAAGTCGTCAACCTCGACCGGCTCGCCGCGCGCAAGCTCATGCCATTTCAGGTACCAGTCGTTCGCAAGCCGCGTGAATTCCGCGTCGAATTCTCCGGCGAGCTTTTTGCCGAAAGAGGCCATACTTCTCTCGCGCTAAGGATGGCCGGACATACGGCCATGGCGGAAAAAGAATGACTTTCGATTCGTGACAAATTTCGACAAATCTTCGGGATCGCGCCTCCGTTGGGACAAAGAAAACCCCGGCGGCTGGCAAGGCCGTCCGGGGAATTTGAAAAGTCGTCGGGTCGCAGAGAAAAACCCGAAGTGTTCGAACGATAGGAGACAAGTCTTGCGTCACCGTAAATTCGAAGACCAGGAATTTCGCTTCGCTGGGGAAATTTTAACTACGAGCGCGTTGCCGATCCGGCCGTTTCCTGAAAGAGCGGTATTTAGGGCTGAAGATGCGCCCGCGCTTACCTCCGATCGTCTGCTAAATTGCTCAGCGGCTTGAATTTTTTATTGCAGCGGCGTAAGTGCCGCCGCTTTTCCGCCGGGAACCGGGGTCATGAGTCTGCGTTAGTGTTTGTTTGCCATATCTTGTTTCGGCGAGACGGGAGCGTGGAAAATGTCATTGCTGTTCACGATTGCGCGCATTTTGTTTTCGGTGATCTTCATCGTCTCGGGCACGCTGAAGCTGATGAACATTTCGGGCACGGCCGCCTATATTGCGTCCAAAGTCGCAATCCCGACCCAACTCGCCGATCTCGTGGCGCAGGCCGAAAATGCGACCGGCATGCAGGCGCCGCAGCTGATCGCGATCGGTACCGGACTCGTCGAGCTCGTCTTCGGTTTGCTGCTGGCTTTCGGCGTGGCGGTGCGGGTCGCTTCCGTCGTGCTCGCGATTTTCACGCTGACGGCCACGTTTTACTTCCACGATTTCTGGAATCAGGTCGATCCCGACCGCACGAACAACCTCATTCAGGCGGAAAAGAACCTGTCGATTTTTGCGGGCCTTCTTGTGTTTTTTGTGCTCGGCTCCTGGCGTCCCCCGGCTGCGGCGGAAGCCGACGAATATTATTCGCGTCCCGCTCCGAGCGACGAGATCAAGCGAGACCCTTTGTCACCGGGATGAAATTTTAACACCGCGCCCTTGGCTTTGCGCGCTTCCATCCTATCTGACGGGAGCGTTTTGTTGGGCGAGGGGATCTCCATGCGGTTAATCGGGACTGTTTTTGCGTTCTGCATTGGCGCGTTCGCGCTTGCAGCGTCCGCTTGGGCGGCGGACGAGCCGGACCTGATCTTCCGGCGCTCAACCGTCTTCAAGTTTCTGTCGCCGAACGACAAGCTCGGCACCTATGGCATCGACGACCCGATGGTCGAAGGCGTCGCTTGCCATTTCACCGTGCCGGAGAAGGGCGGCTGGAAAGGCTGGCTCGGGATCGCCGAGCAGGTTTCCGACATATCGCTTGCCTGCCGCCAGATCGGGCCGATCCGGATAAAGCAGAAATTCGTGCAAGGGGAAGACATATTCGTCCAGCGGCGTTCGCTCTTCTTCAAGAAAATGCAGATCGTGCGCGGCTGCGACAAGAAGCGGAACGTGCTCATCTACATGGTTTATTCCGATCGCCTGATCGAAGGCTCGCCGCAAAATTCGACTTCCTCTGTGCCGATCATGCCGTGGGGCGCGAACGACCAGATTCAAAAATGCGCCGACTGGGTGAAGGACTGAACGTTACAGCTTGTGTTTGCCGTCGAAGAATTGCGGCGAAAGCGCCTTCACATCGATATCGTCGAGGCAGCGCACATTCACCATCACCATCTCGGTTCCGTCAGGCCTTCTGCCGCGCGCGAAAGATTGCGTACCGCAAGTCGAGCAGAAGAGGTGGTGAATGTTGTATTTGTTGAATTGATAGTCGACGAGATTGTTTTCGCCCGAAAGCAGCTTGAATTTATCGGCGGTGGCCGCGGTCAGGATCGAGCCGCGCTTGGTGCAGATGGAACAGTTGCATTCGATGGTGCGGTCGAGATCGACCGCCGCTTCGAATCTGACTTTTCCGCAGTGACAGCCGCCCGTATGTGTCGCCTCGGCCATTCTTCCAATCTCCGTCTTCCCTTGTAGATGCATGTAGGCATCTATTATCAGCACTTCGCCCGTAATGTGGCAGGAGACGTTGGAGATCGGAAATAGGCGTCGTGCTTGCGATCCCTTCGCGAAGGCTCTTGTTTTTTCGTCAAAGGGGCGGGCGTTACGTTTGCGCTAAATCAGCGCGTTCAACGCCTGCGCGATCGTATCCACGGTACTCTTGACCGCGCTCGTCGCGCCATTGAGCGCCGAATTTACGCTGCCTGCGATGCCGGTGTCAGCGGCCGCACCCACCGGCTTCACGTCGGAGGAGACGGTGACGCCGCTTGTCGCTCCATACGCCGCCGCCCATTCCTCCGCGGAAACGATGCCGTCCTTATTCGTGTCGAGCGCGCTGAAGGTGGCGCCCGGGTTCGCCTGACGCGCGCCGGACGGGCCATGGTGGCGGTGGCGCTGCTGGCTGTCCACGCCGCTGGCCTGTTCCTGCAATTTCAGAAGCGCGTTTTGCGTCCGCTCGCGAGCCGCGCGATATGCTGCCCATTCCTCTTTCGAGATGACGCCGTCGCCATTGGTGTCGATTTTCTGAAAAAGATTTCTGTTCTTGAAACCGGTATTGCTTGCACCCGGCAAATTTTGCCCGAAGGCGGACAATTCATCCGGCGAAATTTGCCCATCGCCATTCGCGTCGATTTGCGAAAACAGATCCTGCTGCTGCGGCATATAGGCCGAAGACAGGAGCGCGGCGGTTATTGCAGAGGACGTGGCCATGGTTTGCTCACGAGGGGCGGAGCAACTCTTGTGCCACCTCACACGCGGCGCATTCGCGCAGGAAATCGATAAAAATCGCGCAAGTGACCGTCCATTCCGGACGGGCTAATTTATCGATGACGGCAACAGGAGGCGTTCATGGCCAAGGCAGCTGTGCGTACAAGCGCGAGACTGAAAATCGGCGGGAAAGATCAGGCGCATCATTGGTGGTGGTTTGCGCTGCTCGGCATAGTGCTGATCGCAGGCGGCACCTTCATGCTCGGCAACCTCGCCGCCGCGACGGTCGTCAGCACAATTTTTATCGGCGCGACCTTCTTGGTGCTTGGCGCGTTCCAGATTGTGAAAGCTTTCAGCACCAAGGAATGGAGCGGCACGCTGCTCTCGGCGGCGTTGGGTGTGCTTTATGCGCTCGCCGGTTTTGTGCTGTGGGCCGATCCGCTCAAGGGGGCAGTCACGCTCACCTTTCTGATCGCGGCGATGCTCGTGGCCTCCGGCGCGGTACGGTTGTGGCTCGCCTACCAGCACTGGCACACAATGGGAGGATTATTGACTCTTTCCGGCATCATCGCAATCCTCGCGGGTATTGTGATTTTTGCAGGCTGGCCCGGAAGCGGCGTCTGGGTGCTCGGGCTTTTCCTTGCGATCGACGTACTATTCCAGGGCTTCGCCTGGCTCATGTTCGGCTTCGCGCTTCGCCCGCGTTAGGAACAAGATGGCATTCCGTGAGTTTGCCTAGCAATTCGAGCGTCATCGCTGGGTTTTTCGTGAACGGAGTATGGCGCTCGCAAGGAGGCTAGAGACAAACAGTCGCCATCATGAATGGCTAATGTTTTCGGGCTGGAGGGCGCAAACTCGAAGGAGCTCCTTCCATGTGTGACTATAGTCTGGAAAGAGTGGCTTCGCGTCCCGCAAGGGTAGGCGACAAACTCGTAACGACCACATTCAGCAACTCCTTTACCCGCGGCTTTGCCGCGGTGGATGAGCCCGATGTGGCCGTATGCCTGCTCCCGGGCACGGAGCTTGCGTTTGAATCCGATGTTGCGCACAAATCGCGCTTCGGATTCTTCCTCGACAAGAAGGTCCACCAAGGCGTGGCCCGCTTCCGCCGGATCAATCCCGATCAGCCCTTCGCACATCACGACGCACTCGAATTTCCCAACGGAGAAGTCGTGCTGTTGACGCGGCTGGTCGAGGGTCAACATGCAACCGTGTTGCAACTACCCGTCACGGCGGAAGGCAGCCAAGCTTCTCACGACCACGAGCACGAGAAAAAAGAAGAAATTCGGCCAAGGCAGTCGATTCTGGCGGGCTGACGCTTGAAGCCGGCTGATTGAAGGGGGGCGGGTCGTCCGCCGCCCTTCTTTTTGTGTTTTATGAACACTTGACCTTGATGGCGCGGGGGCGCATCAGCTAGCGCATTCGCAAGGCAAGAGGGCAAGGAATGCCGGAAGTCGTCGTTTATCTCGCCGAGGGCAGGAGCCTCGATCAGAAGCGGGGGCTCGTGAAGGACATCACCGATGCGGTTGTGAAGAATTGCGCGGTCGAGCCCGAAGTCGTCACCGTCTCGATCATGGAGACAGCGAAGACCAACAAGGCCAAGGGCGGCATTCTGTTCAGCGAGATGCCGGCGAAGAAGTAGCCGGTACAGCTTGGCGTCGTCCACTCACAATCGGAAACACAGATTTCGAGATCGCATAAGGAGTCGATCCGATTCGGCAGCGCATTGCATGCGTGCTACGGGATCCAGATCCCGTAATTTGGGTACAAAGCGCCTACAGTCACGGAGATTTTTCCGGCATTCGATCGGTTCGATAAATTTCTGACGGTTGACCGATCGCTAACGCTCGCTTGACTGTGTGGCGCCCTTTTTCGAAAACGACAACACTATCGTAAAAATGCATGGAAAGCGTAGTGTGCGTGAAATCAGTTGGCTTTATCGCCGCTCTCGTGTGATCCGCGTTGAGTTCATCGATCAAGGACTTACATTTTTCGATAAAAGTGCCCTCGCGTCTTACCCCTCCGCCGAATTCTTCCCAATAGGAAGTATGCATATCCTCGACCAGATAGACGCCATTTCGTGATACACGCGGATATAAAAAGGAAAAGGACTTGTTAACGTGCTCCATGACGTGACTTCCATCGTCAATAACGATGTCAGGAGCTCCGGTAGTATTGATAATTTTCTGGAGGAAATCGCAATCGGACTGATCCCCAATGGCTATGGCAATTTGATCTTCCTCAAAGGATCGACAGGCGGGATTGATGTCGATACCCAATATGCGCGCGTGTGGTCCAAGAAAACGTTTCCACAGCTGAAGCGAACCACCCCCCCCCCGCAGCCAATTTCAAACAAGACGACGTCTTGATTCGTGAATCGTGACAAATGATGTTCGTAAATTGGAAAATAATGCTTCCATTTATGAATTAGTTTTTTGTCGTTTGTGAGAAAGTCACGCCAGAGGGTCATTAAGCGCTTTCCTTTTCAAATTCGAATTGTTTTTGGACGCGAATAAAAAAATGCGCCGCAATTCGTCGGCTGCGGGATCGTTTGGGTTCGCGAGCCGCGCCATAACATCCATCGCATGCTGTTTTATATTCGGCGCTTGCAGCCTATTTGATGCCGGCAGCCCCATCGCGCCAAAGCCACGGTACAGCAAATGGATTATGCCATCCTCGATAGCCGTTTCTTCGATTGCAATATTCCTTGCAGTACATGCCTCGACAAGGGCGTCCCGAAAGGCGCCCACCCGCTGATGAAAGCGGGGAGACAAAATCAGATAGGGAAAATGATCGGGCGAGCGCTCTTCCACCAGTTTGTGAGACCATTTTCCGAGATGCCGTTCGCGAACGTAGTGCAGTTCGTCAACGAACGAAAATGGCCCTTCGATTGCCGTCACGCAACTTTCCAGATATTGCCAAAACTGAACGTCGGGACAGCGCGAAACCGCAAACGTCATGCTGTTTATAAATTCGTCCCGGCGGCGAAGCGCATATAGCGCGGAGGAAAAATTCTCAAGCTGGGCAATCAGCCTGTCGAACGGCTTTGGCTGGTCTAAACCAACCTTCGGAATGGGTTTTACGTCGGGCGGCGCAAACACGACATGAATGTTTACTCCCATGGCTGCAGCACAACGCGGGTCAGCGTCCATTTTGCCGATGAGGACGTGTAATGTCGGGCGTACCAGGAAATCGTCGTCGGCATGAAGGTGAACATACGGCGTGACAGCCCTATGGGCGCAATCCGCCAGCCGCTCCAGAAAATGCATCCCGGCAGGATGCACGAGCAATGTTGCATCAAGACCGTCAGTTTGCCGGATGATATCCGAAATAATCCCGGAACATTCGGCTGGGCTGTGGTCGCTGACGACAATTGGGCTCTTGAAGCCGGCCGATTGAAGGTAGCGCAAGGTCCTTGCAAAAAGTGTGGCGCGATGGTGGACCGTGGGTATGATCAAGGTAACCGACCGGTCTAATGACATGCTGTCTGTGTCCATCGCGTCGACATTGGAAAGCGAAAATATCCCAACCGATCACTCTTGACTTGCGGCCGGACGACCCGAACAACGATTTCGCAAGTCCGGGAACCATAGCAACAGAATGCAAAAACAAATAGTCGATCCGCACGGTTATATCGAGCTGGCAAGTCGTCTGATGCCGGGCGAAGATTATCTACATACGTTGCGGCGGCTGCACGAGTTTCTCAAACCGGCCAACTATCTTGAAATCGGGGTCAATACCGGAAAATCGTTTGCGCTGGCGTCCCCTCCGACGATTGCGATCGGTATCGATCCCGAGCCGAATTTGCGATGGCCTCCAAGAACGAAGTATGCAATCCATAAGCTGACCAGCGACGAGTATTTTTTGAATCGCGATTGCCGCAAGGATATCGAAAGTTCCACGATCGATTTTGCATTTATTGACGGGCTTCACGTTTTTGAGCAGGCGCTTCGCGACTTTATCAATATCGAGAAGTTTGCGGGCCCGCGGACGGTCGTCGCCATCCATGACTGCTTGCCGATAGATTCGATCAGCGCGAGCCCGGTGCGGTCGACTGTTTTCTGGTCTGGCGATGTCTGGAAGATTGTGATTTGCCTGCGCGAAACCCGGCCCGATCTCGACGTGTTTACGATCGCCTCGCCTCCTACGGGCCTTGCGATCGTCGCCGGATTTGGAGAGCCGCACTCGGGTTGGGCCGAAGACTTCCCCGCCTTAGCCGAGCGCTTTCGCAACGTGGAACTGGGCGACGATCACGACAACATTCGCGAATCGGTAGCAGCGGTTCCAAATCATTGGCTGGATGTCGCTGATCGTATTCGCTCGCGATTTCCTGGGTAGCGCGGAAAGGTGAAAACCTTTTATTGCGCCCATCAAGTGTGATGTCTCCCTCAGCGGCTTTTCGATCCAATCGATCGTACACCGTTCTTTGGTAAAACTGTATCGACGCGCCATTTTCATACGGCTTGGCGTCAAGAATATGAAGCGCTTTCCATGACGTTTCGATTTGAACGCCGGGGATTTAGTTGCTTGTATTGTTCAAGATTGATCTGCATAGAAAAAATCACCCAAAATCGAATGGGCGATAATGGCATAAATAGTTGCCAAGGGGGCATTTTTGCTTTTTTCTGTTTGGTGTAGCCTAAAAAAGAGCAACGACAGGGAGAGCCTTTGGTCGGGCGTATGGAAATGGCAGCCAGCTACGAATTGCAATTGTGTTATACGGTAGGAAACGCGCCGATTAGCCTTTTTCCCTTTGCGCACTGCTACGTTCCGAACGTATTCCCAGCTGAGTTTTACGCCGAGCTGCAGCGGAATCTCCCCGATCCGCAGACGATGACTTCGCTCGCGGAAACCGGCCGCGTCACGCCGGGCGCTTATAAGGAGCGATTCATCCTTCCGCTGAATGACGAAGGTCTGCACAAGCTCCAGGATGGCCAGAAAAAGTTCTGGCAGGACTCAATGAAGTGGCTGTTGGGCGGTCGCCTGGGGCAAGTCATGCTACGAAAATTCGGTCCTATCGTTCATGAGCGCTTTAAGAATGCACCCGGCGTGCAATTTTACAACGAAGGATTGCTGGTCAATGACGTAACGAACTACGCGCTCGGCCCCCATGCCGATTCGCCGCGCAAGGTAATCACCATGCTTTTCTATTTGCCTGGGGACGAGTCGCAGAAACACCTGGGAACATCGATCTATGTCCCAAAGGATCCGTCGTTCGCTTCGAGCACTGGGGAGCACTACAAAGCTAAAGATTTCGACTTGGTCGCGACCATGCCATTTCTGCCGAACTCGCTTTTCGCCTTTGCTAGAACGGATACGTCTTTTCATGGCGTCGAGCCGGTGACCGATCCGAATACACGGCGCTGGCTGCTGCTGTTCGACATTTACGCCAAGCAGCCGAAGACGCAGGGGCAGAACGCCGCGTCTCCGGCGAGCGTCAACGCGTGATGTCAAACTCTCGTTAAGACACGGGCGATCACTGAACCGGCGCGGTTCCCGAGGACTTCTTCTTTTTCGCCTTCGGCGCGGGGCCGTCGCCGGCGGCCATGCACTTCCGGATGAACGCCTTTTCTTCCGCGCCGCTGAGCTTCTGGTCCTGCGCGCCGAATTTGCAGGTTTCCATCTTTTCCTTCGAGGTGACCGCGCGGGCGGGGCTGTTGAAGACGAACGCGGCGAAAAGGGCGAAAGCAAAAACGCGAAGGAACATCCGGCGACTCCTCGATCGTGAGAATGGCCCGCCTGTCTAGCACGGCCCGCACGCCGCCGTCATCGGGCGTAAGCGCGCGGGTGGTATCGCGGAACGCCCGTATCCGGACGCATTTCGGGTAGGCTCCGCCGGGCGAGGGGATTTTCCGTGGGAATCAGCCGCAAGGCATTCAAGGTCTGGTTGAGCTGTACGATCCTCTACTGGATCGCGATCGGTATCGTGATCAACGCCGGCGGATTTTTCCCCGCCCGTTATCAAGCGAATTTTCCGCTCAAGCCCAATCTTCCCGCATGGCAGAAGGAAGCAGGCTGGCAGGTCGACGATCCGCTACGGCTGCCGCTTTACGAAATCATCCGTTCCCCTTCCGCCGAAAAGCTTCCCATCCAGTTTCAGTGGCTCGGCTATCAGGGGCCGATCTGGAATCAGCATATTCATTCGCGCAAGACCGAGCGCTTCGAGTTCTGGAGCGGCGAGACACTCGATCTCCCCAAGGGGCTCACCGAAGCCGACCGCCAATATGTGAAAGACGAGTTTTGGCGTCAGCGCTGGGCGCGCTGGCGGGAGATTTTTACGCCCTATTTGCAGAATGCGATCCTCGTTCCGCTCGCCGCACTCGCCGCGATCTGGGGCATTCGCCGGTTCCGCATTTCGGTGCTGGGCTGGGAACCTCCGCCGGAAAAGCCGCGCCTCCCGTATTCACCGCAAATGCAGCGGCTCCGCAAAATCACGATCTATGCCAGCAGCGCGGAGCTCTTGTTCTGGGTTGTGTTCGCGATCGCAAGCAACAGGAGCGACCCGCAGCCTTTTATGAGCATTGTCTGGGCCATGCTGCCGGGTTATTTGGCGCCGCTTGCCGCCTTCGTGATGAGTCTCCTCTGGCGCGGTCCGATTTCGGCGGCACTTCTCGCGGCTTTTGGATTCTATCTCTTGTTCCCGCTGCTCGTTGTTCCGCTCGTGCCGCAAAGCTGGCTCCCGCAATGAGACAATGGAACAAAGTGACAGGCGGGCGAAAATCCGGAATGATACGCCAAGGGGATGGAGAACGAATGTGCTGAGGAATTTTGCCGCCGCGCTCGCGGTACTTTTGCTTTCGCTCGCGCCCGCGCGCGCGTTCGAATACGCCTCGAACGAGGGCGATTATTCCGTGAATTTTCCCGCGCCGCCGGGCGAAACCGTGCGCGAGATCGGGCCGAACAAGCTGATCGCGCATGCGATGCGCGAAGGCAACGTCATCTACGTTGCGGCCCATGGCGACTTCGTCCAGAAAATCGACGCTTCCGCCGAGATGAACGCCAACATCGACAACTACGCCAAGGAAGTGCACGCCAAGGTGACGTCCCGGCTGCCGTTCACGATGCAGCGCGGCGGCCGCACGCTCGAAGGCATCCAGTTTACCTATGACGGCGAGCGCCAGGCGGGGAAGGGGATCGTCGTCGTCGACGGCACGTCGAGCTATCTTGTCGCCGCGAGCTCGATCAAGCCCGCGCACGAGGAGAGCGCCGTCGACGCCTTCGTGAATTCCTTCCGGCTCGCGCCGAAGCAATAGATTGCAAGAGCGCCGCTCTGCCGCCGCCGATTGATTGCGGACGCGGCGCGCTCTGTTTTAAATATTCGCCGAAGGGAGGCTTTGGGGGCGGGGGAAGAATGACGCGGGCGGATTTCGTCACCTGGGCGGGATATTTGGTGGCCGCGAGCGGCATTGTGATGTTCGCCATGCCGACAATGTTCCGCTGCGGATCGCGGCGCTCGTGAACGGCGCGGCGACGCTGCTCATGGGCATGCTCACGGGCGTCTATCCGGTCGTGATCGAGCACGTGCTGTTGCTGCCGCTGAATAGCTGGCGCCTGTACCAGATGCTCCGGCTCGTGCGGAACGTGAAGGAAGCGGCGTCCGGCGACCATTCGATGGAATGGATCAAACCTTTCACCACGCGCCGGCGTTTGCGCGCCGGCGAAACGCTCGTGGAAAAAGGCGCGAAAGCCGACCGCATGTATTTTCTCGTAAGCGGCCGTCTCGCGATCCCCGAAATCGGCGCCGAGCTTTCGCCTGGCGTGATCGTCGGCGAGCTCGGTATGCTCTCGCCCGACGCGAAACGCACGCGCACGATCGTCTGCGCCGAGGATTGCGAGATGCTCGAGCTGACCTACGACCGAATCAAGCAGCTCTATTTTCAGAACCCGTCCTTCGGTTTTTATTTCCTGCGGCTTTCCACCGAGCGGTTGTTCGACAACATTGCGCGGCTGGAAAAGGAGCTCGCGGAAAGCCGCGCCGAAATCGCCCGCCTGTCGAGGCATGCGGTCGAATAGCCGGCCCGCAGGTATCGCCGGCTTTGTCCGCAAAACGCAGGCGAGGGAACCAAAACCCCTTTCCCGCATTTGTGAAGGGCGACTGAACTGCTTCGCTCCGGACAAGGGAGGATTCCTATGTATTTGTCGGGTGAAAGCATTGTTGTGATCCTGCTGGTCGGCCTGATCGCGGGCTGGCTTGCGGGCGAAATCGTATTCGGCGGCGGCTTCGGGCTGATCGGCGACATCGCGATCGGCATTGTGGGCGCGTTTATCGGCTCGTGGATGCTCCCGCGCCTCGGCGTCCATATCGGCGGCGGTCTTGTGAACCACATCATTGTCGCGACGATCGGCGCGGTGGTGCTGCTGGTCGTGCTCGGATTTATTCAGCACGGAAGAGGCTGGGGCTACGCGCCGCGCCGCCGCTTTTGGCGCTGGTGAATTCTCCCGCAAAGCGGCAGGGGCCGCGATTTTCGCGGCCCTTTTTTCGCGCGCGCATTGCTGTAGATTTGCGGGGAGCGGCGGGGCATTCCCATGATGACGCTGATTTTCGCGCTGATGTGTGCGGCGCTCTTTCTCGCCTGGCGCGGCAGCCCGCGCGCCGCACTCATGTGCTTGCTCGTCACGCTCGCGCTTTCGATCGGCCTCTTCCTGTTCGAGGTCTACAGTCCCGAATACGGCTTCCGCATGCCGTGGATTCGGGTGAGCTTGCCGTTTTTGCCGAGCGAGGGCTGAATGCAAAAGGGCACGCTCTCGCTCCTGCATTATCTCTATCTCTTCCTGATGCAGCTCGTGCTCGCCGCGATCCAGATGGCGGCGCTCGTCATGCAGTTCGCCTTCGGCGAGATCCCGTGCCCGCTTTGCCTCCTCCAGCGTGCCGCGATGTTCGGCGTTTCCTTCGGCATCATCCGCGATTTCCGCAATGGCTTCTCGTCGCGGAACGCGGGGCTTTCGATGATCTTCGCGCTGTTTCTCCTGATCGTTTCCGTGCGCCAGACGCTCCTCGACATCTATCCGCGGCCCGGCCACGAATATATTGGGAGCGCCGTCCTCGGCCTGCACATGCCGGTGTGGTCGATCCTGATTGCGGCCGCGCTGCTCTTCGCCTTCGCGCTCAAGCTCGCGCTTCTCGGCGAGGACGACGATCTGACGCCGCTCAAGAAATTCCCGGCGCTCGCGCGGGCGGCGAATCTCCTCAGCCTCTGGATCGTGCTTTTGTGCTTCGTGAATTTCGCGAGCGTCGTGCTCCAGTGCGGCCCCGGCCCCTGCCACACCTTCGAATACCGGCTGCTGAAGTAGCCCGGCATCTACGTATTTTTCTGTCATCCCGGAAGCCGAGCGCAGCGAGGCTGTCCGGGATCCAGATGCGTCGGCGTTTCTGGATCCCGGGTCTCGCTTCGCTCGCCCGGGATGACAGGAATATTGATGCCGCGCTTGCCCCCGGACAACCATTAATCCTCCCTTAACGCGCCTGCGGGAAAGTTGCGCGGTTGCGCCATGCTCGAAAAAGACAAGGACGATAACCGCCTCTATGTGCGGATAAAGCCGGTCGGTCTGATCTCCAAGACCGGCACGCTCGTGCTCGACAGGAAGCAGCCTGCGGTGGGCTGCCGCGTGATCGACTTCTCCAGGGGCGGCGCCTGCCTCGAGCTCGCCAAGCCCATGAAGCTCCCCAAGCGCTTCGTCTTCGTCCACGGCGGGACGAAGAAGCACTGCTATCTCGTCTGGCAGAAGAACGAGCGGATCGGCGTGGGGTTTTAATCTTTTTGTCATCCCGGCCAAGCGAGCGATAGCGAGCGCGAGCCGGGATCCATAATCGCCGGCGTTTCTGGATCCCGGGTCTCGCCGCTTCGCGGCTCGCCCGGGATGACAGCAAGAGAGGGCGGTTCCGCCCGCCGCAAGTCCGTCAAAACGGATCCCTATATTGAGGGCATGAGCAAGACGATCGTGAAGCCCCGCCCGGGCCCGCGCAGCGAGACGCGCGAGAAGCCCGCGCGGCCGCCGCTCTACAAGGTGATTCTCTTGAACGACGACTTCACGCCGCGCGAATTCGTCGTGGAGGTGCTCAAAGCCGTCTTCCGCATGAACGCGGCGCGCGTACCACGTGATGATGACCGCGCACCAGAAGGGCGCCTGCGTGATCGCGGTCTATGCGCGCGACGTCGCCGAGAGCAAGGCGAAGGAGGGGACGGAGCTCGGCAAGCAAAAGGGCTATCCCTTGTTTTTCACGACCGAGCCGGAGGAGTAGGGATTCTCTTTTGTCATTACCGGGCCGCAGCGTCCCGCGAGCGAAGCGAGCGGCTGACGCTGCGCGACCCGGTAATCCATGATGGAGTGCGGCTTGCGCGGAAAGCCCTCATGGATTGCCGGGACAAGCCCGGCAATGACGAATTGAGAGGCGTTGCATCCCTCATTGATCCTCCGTTGTCTGGGCAAGCTTGATCATCCCCCCGCCCGCGTTTTCGCGCGTCCGGGGCACTGAGAACTTTCCGCTCGCCTCCGAAAGAAAAAGGCGAGGGGCCCGGAGCGCCGTCAGGCGCCGGGGTATTTCCGCCGCGCGGCGGGAAAACCGCCCGCCGCGCACCGCCTGACGGCGGCTCCGGTTCGCAGGCGCTCACGGGCTTTCGCCCGCTCCGTGCCTGCTGCGGCGATTTCTCGGCTCCGGGTCCGCGCTTTTCGTGAGGCTTGCGCCTCTCCGTCAGCGAGCTCCTCGCGCCGGCTCGTAGTGGCCGGAGGCGGGATCCCGTGCCGTCCCGGGTGGCGCGGCTGCGAACCGCGCCTGCGGGCGCCGGTCAGCCGGATTGTTCGCCTTGCGGCGCTTCCTCCGGCCATTCCGAAAGCGGCACGCGGTGCTACCGCGCCGTTCCTCCGGAATGCCGCTCCGCTTCAAGACGCCTCTAGAAGCGCCCCTCGCGAGCGGGACGGATAGGAATATAAGCATATAATTAAGGCTGTCAACCTTTGACAATACTAGTTACGGCCTATTGTTCCTTCAAGATCGCTTTAAGCCGCCCAAAAGTTTCTTCAGGGAAAGTTTTTAATAGACGAAGTAAGTGTTCATCACCGCTTTTCAAAATTTTTGCCCGAACATCTGCTGCTAGAGCCTCTCCTTCTCGAACTTCCTCCTCTCCAATTTCCATGCCTCTAGCGATCACGCCAGTGCGGAGTGCCTCTTCAAGTGTCAAGTGAAACTGGGCCAAGAATGAGTGACCGCAAGCACTGCACTTCTTTGCAGAAAGGGGAGAAGGCGAATGACACTCAGGACACTCTTTGGTCTTCGGTACACGTTTTGGAAATTCATGACCGCATACTTTGCATTTTGTTGCCTCTACCTCGCACTCAGTATGACAGTCAGGACACTTCTTAGTCTTATGTTCTTTCAAACCACGCCGCACTGACGCGGGCATTTCTTCTTCGATCTTCTGCGCGTATCTTTCCAACACGTCGAAGGAAGGCATAACAACATATGCATAGGTGTCGTCATTCGGGCCATTGGTTCGCACAACGCGTCCAACAGCTTGCCTAAACGCGAGCTCAGTTAAAGCGGAAGACAAATAGATAAGTACTCTTAGCCGAGGGATATCTACGCCCTCGGACACCATTGCGACTGATACAAGCCATCGTTTATCCGACTGCCGATATGCATCTATCTTACGATCGGGGTTTGCGACTTGGTTGTGAACTAAGATCGGCGCTTCGCCTTCGATAAGTTCGATTAGCTTTACGAAGTATTCGGCCATCTCGATCGAGGGCGCAATTATCAGGCCACCTGCGTTCGGCATTCGGTCGCGCAAGCTATCTAATTTTTGCGAACCAGCATCTAGCATCGTCGCTTGGTAACCAGTCCGAAGCGGAGTTCTCCCATCTTTTTCATATTGAGGCGTGCACGCCAACGTATAGAAATTAAGAGCACGCTGAAGACCAGGGATACGCTTTAAATCTTTTGGTAACTCGGCAGGTTGCCTTCCGGAAACATTGACTACTTCGCCTTCGAAGTCGACATTGAAAAGGCCTTCGTGACGGTGAAAAGTTGCTGGACGGCAGTATTCAAGATCGACGGCCTGTCCATAAGTTAAGGTGAAGGTGCCTTCATCAGGAAAGTCGATCGCTCCTGCGTCATCATAAGCGAGCCATACAGATTTTTTTGCATCAGAACGGATTGGAGTTCCTGTAAGAATCAACACAAAACGTGCATCAACAAACGCCTCATTGGCGCCCGTTCCCCATGCTGCTTCAACAGCTGCATGGTGATGCTCATCGCAAATCAATAAAGTTCGTGTCGAAGCGCAGATCTTCTTAAACTCGGGCAGCAAACCTTGAATCGCAGCCCAAGTGGCGCAAACGTCCATGTCATATTTGCCGACATCTCCATCGGCAGCAGTCACCTTCACCATTGGGCGTCGTGTCACCAACCGAAAATCAGTCGCCCATTGGTTCACCACTTCCGACCGAGGGGCAATAACCACGACTCGATCAATCTCATTTCGCGCGAGTAACGCATTTGCGACGGAGCAGGCCGCAATTGTCTTACCGGCCCCTGGGGCAGCATTTATTAAAAAATGTCTGTCCGATCGTCTGGTGATTAGCCAGTCGAGCGCTTTGTTCAGCGCCTGCTCTTGCCAAGGTCGAAGTTTAATCTGCATTTCGCTCACTTGCTGACCCAGTATTCGGTAAACTGAATCTCTTTTATCGGAAGATTTTTTGGCGGTTCAAAACGAGCAACCTGATTAAGGCGCGCTAATGCGACGGCGTAGCTAATATTGCGAGACTTGATCACCCAGCCCTGTCGGCGCAACTCTTTGATAATATCGGGTAAATTAGCGACGCCGTAGAGCGCGATTGCCTCCAAGCGGGTTAGGGGTTGTCCCGAGGCCAAATGTTCACGAGCGGCAAGAGCTAGTCCGTTTCGATACGAGGCCATCTAGTATGTCCAATTAGAGACCGCAGCCGAGCCTCAGTGCGGTAATGGCTATCAGGAAGTTCGTCATCGAAAGCCATGCCCTGCTGGCGTTCAAAATCAACAACTTTCCATCCGTTATCCCGCTGGAATGCCAGATCTACATCCATAGCGAAAAACGGATTTCGAGCAATCGGCTCGTCGAAATCGTGGATTTCTGGTTCGCGATGGGCGTCGACAATATGGTGGGCTAATTGCAGCAGCTGCCAAGCTGGTACATCGGGGCCAAGGGCTGCACGAAGCTCGGCGACGATGCGCCGGATCTGGCTCGGGCGTGTCATTACGTTTCTCCCCAAGAAATGACTTTTTTCACATTCGGAATTAAATTGCCGAAGCAGATGGGCCGCGCATGCGGCGATTTCAAGTCGCGGCCTCGAAAATATTTTTTGCGATTAGGACAACCTTCCTGCCTTATTATTTTTGGAAAATTGTGGTACTGTATTTTTGTTCGTGTCGAGGGTAGCTTTTTCAAAGGAAACAATGGTGATATTGAATTACCTCACGAACACCCCGTCGTGCTCCCGCACGTATCGCACTTCAGGCACGTGCCGTTCCGCACCATCGTGAAGTTGTGGCATTCGGGGCAGGCGGAGCCTTCGTAGCCTTTCGCCTTCGCCGCCGCGCGCTGTTGCGCGGCGATGTCCTTCTCGGAAGGCGCGGTCGCCGCCGCGACTTCCGCCGCGGCTTCGGCCTTGAGGGCGGTGGCGCCCTTAACAAGACTTGGCGTGAGGTCAGGCGAGGGCGCGCCGGACGTGCGGAGCGAGGTGACGTTTGCGGCTTTCATCGTCTCGCCCCCTGATGAGCCAGAGCCGACCGAAGTCCCGCCCACCGCCGAGAGCGTCTTGCCGCGCACGAGGCCCTTCGAGACCACGCGCGAGGCCGGCGCCTTGCCTTCGTCCTCGCCCTTGCCGAGCGCGTCGAAGCCGGTCGCGGAAGGATCGACATGGCCGAGGTCGTAGCGGCCGAGATAGGAGATCGCGAGCTCGCGGAACACGTAGTCGAGGATCGAGGTCGCCATCTTGATTGTGTCGTTGCCGGCAACAACGCCCGCGGGCTCGAAGCGGGTGAAGGTGAAGGCGTCGACATATTCCTCGAGCGGCACGCCATATTGCAGGCCGAGCGAGATCGCGATCGCGAAGTTGTTGAGGAGCGAGCGCAGCGTCGCGCCCTCCTTGTGCATGTCGACGAAGATCTCGCCGAGGCGGCCGTCGTCATATTCGCCGGTGCGGAGATAAACCTTGTGCCCGCCGACCACGGCCTTCTGCGTGTAGCCCTTGCGGCGCGAGGGGAGCTTCTCGCGCTCGCGGATCCGCTCCACGCGCTCGACGATCTTCTCCACGACGCGCTCGGCGAGCGCCGCCGTGCGCGCGGCCTGCGGCTTCTCGAGGAATTCCTCGATCGCGTCCTCTTCGTCCTCGTCGGCGATCAGCGCCGAGCTCAGGGGTTGCGAGAGCTTCGAGCCGTCGCGGTAGAGCGCGTTCGCCTTTAGCCCCAGCCGCCAGGAGAGCATGTAGCTCTCCTTGCACTGATCGACCGTCGCCTCGTTCGGCATGTTGATGGTCTTCGAGATCGCGCCCGAGATGAACGGCTGCGCCGCCGCCATCATGCGGATGTGGCTCTCGACCGAAAGAAAGCGCTTGCCGAGCCGGCCGCAGGCATTGGCGCAGTCGAACACGGGGTAGTGCGCCTCTTTCAGATGCGGTGCGCCTTCCAAGGTCATCGCGCCGCAGACATGCAGATTCGCAGCTTCAATTTCGCGCTTGCCGAAGCCGAGATGGGCGAGGAGGTCGAATTGCGGGTTCGCAAGCTGCTCGTCGGTGACGCCGATTTTCTTCAGCGTGTCGTCGCCGAGCGTGAAGCGGTTGAACACGAACTTGATGTCGAAGGCGGTGGCGAGCTTCGACTCGATCTTTTTGATCGTTTCGTCGTCGAAGCCCTTCGATTTCAGCGAGGAGTGGTTGATGCCCGGCGCGTTCGAAAGCGTGCCGTGGCCGACCGCGTAGGCCTCGATCTCGGCGATTTCGCTTTCGCTATAGCCGAGCGTGCGGAGCGCTTCGGGAACGGCGCGGTTGATGATCTTGAAGTAGCCGCCGCCCGCGAGCTTCTTGAACTTCACGAGCGCGAAGTCGGGCTCGATGCCGGTGGTATCGCAATCCATCACGAGGCCGATCGTGCCCGTGGGCGCGATCACGGTCGTCTGCGCGTTGCGGAAGCCGTGCTGGTGGCCGAGCTCGAGCGCCTTGTTCCAGGCGGCGCAGGCATGCGCAACCAGCTCCATGTCCGGGCAGTTCGCGTGGTCGAGCGGCACGGGGATCGTGGAGAGCTGTTCGTAATCCTTCGTCTCGCCGTGCGCGGCGCGGCGGTGGTTGCGGATCACGCGCAGCATCGCCTCGCGGTTCTCGTCGTAGCCGGGGAAGGCGCCGAGTTCGCGCGCCATCTCGGCGGAGGTCGCGTAGCAGACGCCGGTCATGAGCGCCGAAAGCGCGCCGCACAGCGCACGGGCCTCCGCGGAGTCGTAGGGAATGCCGGAGGTCATCAGGAGGCCGCCGATATTGGCGTAGCCGAGGCCGAGCGTGCGGTATTTGTAGGAAAGCTCCGCGATGTTGCGCGAGGGGAACTGCGCCATCATCACCGAGATTTCCAGGAGGATCGTCCACAGGCGGACGGCGTGCTCGTAGGACTCGATCTCGAACTTCTTCGTTTCCTTGTTGCGGAAGGTGAGGAGGTTGAGCGAGGCGAGATTGCACGCCGTATCGTCGAGGAACATGTATTCCGAGCACGGGTTCGACGCGCGGATTTCGCCGGCCGCCGGGCAGGTGTGCCAGTCGTTCACCGTGGTGTGGAACTGGATGCCGGGGTCGGCGCAGGCCCAGGCGGCGTAACCGATTTTGTCCCACAATTCGCGCGCCTTCACGGTCTTCGTCACCTTGCCGTCCTTGCGCGCCGTGAGATTCCACTCGCCGTCGGCCTCGACCGCGCGCAGGAATTCGTCGGTGACGCGCACGGAGTTGTTCGAGTTCTGGCCGGAGACGGTAAGATACGCTTCCGAGTCCCAGTCCGTATCATAAGTCGGGAAATAGATGTCCTTGTAGCCCTGCTTCGCGAACTGGATCACGCGCTGGATGTAGTTGTCCGGCACGCCCATCTTGCGCGCGGCCTTGATTTCGCGCTTGAGGGCAGGGTTCTTTTCGGGGAGGAAGCAGTCGTCGCCTTCGCCCTCGCAATTGATGCAGGCCTTCATCACGGCCTTCAAGTGCTTCTGGTTGATCTTGGAGCCGGTGACGAGATTGGCGACCTTCTGCTCCTCGATCACCTTCCAGTCGATGTATTGCTCGATGTCCGGGTGGTCGGCGTCGACCACGACCATCTTCGCCGCGCGGCGCGTGGTGCCGCCCGACTTGATGGCGCCTGCCGCGCGGTCGCCGATCTTGAGGAAGCTCATCAGCCCCGATGACTTGCCGCCGCCGGAAAGCTTTTCGTTCTCGCCGCGGAGCTTCGAGAAGTTCGAGCCGGTGCCGGAGCCGTATTTGAACAGCCGCGCCTCGCGCACCCACAGATCCATGATGCCGTTTTCGTTGACGAGATCATCCTCGACCGACTGGATGAAACAGGCATGCGGCTGCGGATGCTCGTAGGCGCTCTGCGAGGTAACGAGTTTCTTCGTGAACGGATCGACGTAGAAGTGCCCCTGGCTCGGACCGTCGATGCCGTAGGCCCAGTAGAGCCCCGTGTTGAACCACTGCGGCGAGTTGGGCGCGGCCATCTGCATCGCCAGCATGTAGCAATGCTCGTCATAGAAGGCGCGGGCGTCCGCTTCCGTGTCGAAGTAGCCGCCCTTCCAGCCCCAGTAGGTCCAGGTGCCGGCGAGGCGATTGAACACTTGCTTCGCGGAAGTCTCGCCGACATTCCGCTCTTTCGGCGGAAGCCCCGCGAGCTTCGCTTCGTCCGGCACCGAGCGCCACAGCCAGGAGGGGACGCTTTCCTCCTCGACGCGCTTCAAGTGCGCGGGCACGCCCGCCTTGCGGAAATATTTCTGCGCCAAGACGTCGGTCGCGACCTGCGACCAGTGCTCGGGCACTTCCATCGTGTCGAGCTTGAAGACGATCGACCCGTCCGGGTTTCGAATCTCGCTCGTCGCCGTGCGGAACGGAATGTCCGCATAGGGTGATTGATTTTCTTTGGTGTAGCGGCGCTCGATCTTCATCGTCGTCCCCTTGGTTCGGGCCGCGGGCCTGCCGCCCGCGGTGCCGGTTTGGCCGAACTCGTTTTGCTCACTTCCCTCGGGCCTTCCCGGCTCGGAGCCACGGGTTAGGCCTCGATACTCACACTCCCCGGCGGAGAAACGAAGGCCGTTGCCGGGGGTGGAAAGTTGCCCCGGCCGGGGTCATTCGCGCTCTCGGGAGAAGCCGAAAATCGTACGAATTACGCGATTCCCGACAGACACGAAGACTAGACGCAGAACGCTTCATACGTCAAGCAGTAGTATATACAGCCTAACAAAACTCTAAATCTTGTGTTTTCAAACGGTATTTAGGGAGGAAACATCACCCCCGCAACCGCCGAAAACGCGAACCATCAGAATGAGATTCGCGAGCACCGTAAAGCGGATTCAGCGATCCAGCCTGTGGCTTACGGTGAAAAATTTTTGCACCGCGCATCGTGCGGGCAGTGTCTCAGTTTCCCGTCATCACCGGGCCGCAGCGTCCCGCGAGCAGAGCGAGCGGACGACGCTGCGAGACCCGGTGATCCATGATGGAGCTCGGCATACACGAACAGTCTTCATGGATTACCGGGTCTCGTCCGCGCCACGGCTCGCGTTCCGCTCGCCTGGCGCGACGGCCCGGTAATGACAAAAAGTCAAACTGAGACACTGACATCGTGCGGGAATGGGACATCTGGCGCTGAAATTTTTGCCGAATCCGTTTGTTATCTAGCCGACATTCGCGTTTGCGATTTCAGTTGCAAATCGGAAGAAATGGGTTCCATCATAAATTTGAATGGGGGGGGGCACCCGCGGTTGTCTGATCCCTGCCGCCATCGTGCTGCGTGCGGGAGAACTGCCGTTCCATGAGTTCTGCGGCTCCAAGCCCTAAGGGTGCGTCCTATCCGGCGGCCGCTTATCTTGCGCTCTATGGTCTCGCGGTCGCGCTTCCGCTGCTGCTGTTGCTCGGCGCCCTCCTGTATCGCTCTGCTGTTCAGGAAAGGGAGCGGCTGGAACAGCGCCTGCTGCAGAACGTCGATGCTCTGACCAACGACCTCGATCGCGATCTGGATCGTGATCTTGCAATCCTGCGCACGGCCGCAACGTTCCAGTCGCTCAAGGACGAGAACTGGCCGGCGTTCTACACGCAGGCGAAAGCGGCGCTGCAAGGACGCGCCTATCTCATCCTGGTCGATGCGAGCGGCCGCCAGCTTGTAAACACCTATGTGCCTTACGGCGAGCAGCCGCCGATGACCGGCGATCCCGAAACGATCAAACGCATGGCGGAGATGAAGGCGCCGGTCGTTTCGAATCTGTTCGTGAGTCTGGTGGTCAAAAAACCGGTCTACAATGTCTCGATCCCCATCTTCGAGGACGGCCGGGTTCGCTTTGTGATGAGCCTGGGCTTGCTTCCGGCCGATCTGGCTTCGCTCGTCGCGGGCCGGGATTTCGGGCCGGAATGGGTGGCCACGATATGGGATGCGAACGGGGCGATCCTGATGCGCTCTCGCGACATGGATCGCGTTGTCGGGAAAATCGTGCCCGATCAAATGCGGGCACACGGCCAGCGCGCCGTTTTCAGGACGACCAATCTGGACAACACCGACGTCTTGCAGGCGAACGTCCGCTCACGGATTGCCGATTGGACGGTTGCGGTGAACGTACCCTACAGTCTCATCGTTCAGAATTGGCGAACACCGCTGCTCATCTGGGTGGCGGCGACGATTTTGGCGGTCGCATTTGCGTTAATTTCCGGCGCCCTGTTCGCGCGCCTGATCACAAAACCGCTGTCAGCCGCCTCCGGCGCCGCCGCGGCCCTTGGCCGCGGAGAGCCCGTTCCCCTTGCGTCTTCCCGCCTTCGGGAGGCGGCGGCCTTTCTCCGGGCGCTGGCGACGGCACAGTTCGAGCTTGCCGATCGCACGGCGCAATTGCGTGAGAGCGAGGCGCGGCTCGCGGCCATGCTGGATCAGATGCCCTGCGGGGTTGGTCTGATGGATCGCGAAGGGCGATGGATTCTTGCCAATGCGCTCATGCGGCGGTTCATCCCGCAGCAAATTCCTTCGCACAATCCGCAGAGCCGTCCGCGATGGCGCGCCTTCGATGCCGAGGGTCATCCGGTCGATCCCATCCGCTGGCCGAGCACACGCGCGCTGCGCGGAGGAAACGCGAACAACTTGGATTTTGTTTACACGGACGATGAAGGCAAGGAATTCTGGGTCCGGAAGTCCGCCGCGCCGTTCCGCAATACGGACGGCAAGGTCGTTGGCGCGGTTCTGGTGATGGAAGACGTCACTGAGGAGAAGCTCGCCGCGGACCGGGAAAAAATGCTGACGCGCGAGCTCATCCACCGCAGCAACAATCTGCTGGCCGTCGTCCAGGCCATGGCGCAACGCAGCTTGTCGGATGCGGATACGGTCGCCGAGGCCAAAGTTAAGTTCGACGCGCGCCTGCAAGCGCTGGCGCGCGCGTACCGGCGACTGCGCGCCTCGGATTGGACGGGCGTAAGCCTCGGCGAGATCGTTCACTCCGAACTGGAGCCTTATGCCGCGCACGCTACCATCGAGGGACCGGAAGTTCGCCTGAACCCGCAGCAGGTGCAGAATATCTCGCTCGCCGTACACGAGCTTGCCACCAATGCAGCGAAATACGGCGCGCTGTCGAAGCCGGGCGGAAAGGTCAACGTGTCCTGGCGGCTTGGCGAGAACGGCGGATTGAAACTCCGGTGGCAGGAGCGTGGAGGGCCTCCGGTCACGGCGCCGGCGCGCCAGGGCTTCGGCACGACTCTGCTCAAGAGACTCGTGGGCGAAACCCGGCTCGTTTACGCACCCGAAGGGGTCATCTGCGAAATCGACCTTCCTCCCGATATGTCGGTTGGGCCCGAGCGCGTCGAGATCGCCTCCTGAGCAAGTATGCAGTCTGGCATTGGCGATCCTGCCATTTGTCAGTATAGACCATCTATATTGTCAGTATTGCCACTCGCTGATACGCCCGAAGCACGGCAGTTTTCCGCGCCTGCAACCAACAGGAGTGAGACACATGAAGCGTTACGTAATCGAGCGTGATCTTCCGGGCGTCGGCAAGATGAGCGGCAAGGAGCTCAAGGGCGCGGCCGAAACTTCGAACGATGCGCTCGCGAAGCTCGCGGGCAAGGTGCAGTGGGTGCATTCCTATGTCGCGGACGACAAGACTTTCTGCGTCTATCTCGCCGAAAGCGAGAACGAAGTCTTGCAGCACGCGAAGCTTTCCGGCTTCCCGGCGACGAAGATCACCGAAGTGAAAGGCATCATCGACCCGATGACCGCCGCCTGATCGGGTGCGTCCGCTATTGCGGCAGCGCCGATCGCGCGGGACGAGGCCGAAATGGAGTGAAGCGATGTTGCGAAAGGACAAAAGCAACGCAGGCGGAACTCCGGGGCGGCCGCGTCCCGCCTCGCGGGGCAAGCGATCCCGATGCAGCCGCGTTCTCGACGTCACCGTCGTTCTGCTCGACGGCGGCTATGCCTCGACTGCGATCGGGCCGATCGAGGTTTTTCATTCCGCGGGCCATCTCTGGAACTGGCTGCACGGTAAAACGCCGGAGCCGCGCTTTCGCGTGCGCGTCGCTTCGCTCGACGGGCGAAGTGTCGCGGCCCCTTATCCGGTTCGTCTAATGCCGGAATGCGGGATCGGAGACATCAGGAAGACCGACATCGTCGTGATCCCGACCTCCGGCTGGGATGTGATGGATCGCATTGCAAGGAACTCGCCGCTCGTGCCGTGGCTGCGCAAACAGCACGCGCGCGGCGCGTACATCGCGGGCGTTTGCACAGGCGTCGTGTTTCTCGCGGAGGCGGGGCTTCTGGATGGCCGCGAGGCGACGACGCACTGGGGTGTTTGCGACGCGCTGCGCACGCGTTACCCCAACGTTTCCTGGCGCCCGGAGCAATTTGTCACCGAGGATAGCCGGATCTTTTGCAGCGGCGGTATTTACGCCTCGACCGATCTCAGCCTTTATCTCGTGAAAAAATTTTGCGGCCACGAGATCGCGCTGCAAACCGCGAAGTCGCTTCTGCTCAGCATGCCGCGTACGTGCCAGTCCGGCTATTCGGTGCTGCCGCTTTCCCGTCCGCACGGCGATGAAAAGGTCCGCCAGACGGAAGAATACATACGCACGCATTTTGCGAGCGACATTTCCATCGACAATCTTGCGGGCCGTGCCGGCATGAGCCCGCGCAATTTCATCCGCCGTTTCAAGACGGCGACCGGCCGCTTGCCGGGCGCTTATCTGCAGGCGTATCGGATTGCGATCGCAAAGGAGCTGCTGGAGGAGGCGCGGATGCCGATCCAGAATGTCTGCCTGCAAGTCGGCTATGAGGACGCGGGGTTCTTTCGCGCCCTGTTCAAGCGCCATACCGGCATGACGCCTGCGGAGTATCGCAGCAATTTCGCGGGCATGAATTTCGAGCGCGAACAGCAGGCCATGCCGGGTTGAGGCGTCTCAATTGCCCGGTCTCCCGGAGATACCCAGCCGCTTGCGCAAGGTTTCCGAAGGCTTCTCGCCGAACATCCCGCGATAATATTTCGCGAAGTGGCCGAGATTGAGAAAACCGCAAGCGAAAGCCACTCCCGTGACGGTGGTGTTCGTGTCCGCCTCCGTCAGCATTTTGCGCGCGCGCCTGAGGCGCATTTGTTTGACGAACTCCATCGGCGAATAGCCGCGGCTGCTTTGAAACGCGTGAAAAATGCTGCGGGCGCTCGCGCCGGTGATCTCGGAAAGCATCTCGATCGTAATGGGCTTGTCGCTATTTTCGGCGACGAATTCCTCCACGCGGCGAACCTGCCAGGGCGCGGCGGCTTCAGGGCTGCGCTTCAGAAGCTCGCTGAAGGAATGAGGAGCGCAGCAAAGGAGAGCGGCAACGATCTTCTGCTGCATCTCCTCGACCAGCAAAGCCGGGAGCCTCCCTCGGCTTTCGTCGAGCTGGTTGACCGAGAACAGCACGAGCCGGCGGAAGTGCTGCCCCAAAGGATCGCCGAGATCGAGGACCGGATGGAATCCGATTTCTCCTTTCGGTTTCGCTCCCAGATATGAGGCAAGCTTCTGATAGATCGCCTCGGTCGAAACGCGCAAAATGAGCTGCTGATAATTCGGACCGAAGAAGAATTTCGCAGCCTGGCCGACGGGGTTGATGCACATCTGATCTTGCCGCACTTCGGCGGCGGTCCGGCAGGCTTCGGTCCTCGATATGCCTTGCAAGGCGATTTGTATCCGCGTGTAGCCGGTTTCGGGAAATGTCAGCTCGACGGGCGAACCGTAGGCGCAGAACGCTAATTCGATTTTGGAAAGCCGAAGGTGGTTTGCATGCCCATGGAATGATTTCATGCCTGCCGGAAATTCGAGGCTCGTTGCGCCAAATGCCGTCAACAGGGCATGGCGCATCGCTTCATGATCCGCCGTACGGATGACGGGAAAATAATCCAAATACGGCATCTCGGCTGGCCCGATTCGCGCAATGCGTGTGTACACTGCCTAACATTGGGTCGTCCGCTACTCTTTGACCGCAGTCAATATGCAAGCGTTGTGCGTCGGACGAGTAACATTTGCGTGCTGTGGGCAAAGAACAACTTATTGATTTAGCTGAATATTCGCAGACAGCACAGCGGCAGGACACGCCGCGGAATGGAGGCGCTGAATGCACTGTCTGCTGCGCGTTTCGTTCGAGGAGGGGGCATGGACCGTGACAAACAATCTCAAGAAAACAGGCCCTTATGCGAGCCAGGAACTGGCCGTCAGCATCGCTGCGGCGATGGCTTGTTTTGTGCGTCGTGCCGGCGCGGCACCCCGCATCGAGGTTGAAGATGAAGCGGGAACTTGCGTCGCCGTCTGGCCGTCAAAATCCGAGAATTAGGAGCTACGATGATCGAGAAGCGCACGGACGCAAGGCGATATCATCGTCGGAAAATGAATATCGTTGGTCTGATTGTGCCCGGAAACCGGCCTTGCAAGATATGGGATATCTCTCAGAAGGGTGCAAAGCTTGCGATTCTCGGCGAGGAAAATGTGCCTGAAAAATTCGAGTTGTGGCTACGAAAAGACGGCTCGGTGCGGCGTCACTGCCGTTTTGTATGGCGGGTCGGCCAGAACGTCGGCGTAAGTTTTCCTTGAAGGACACAAGGCAGCCTCTCGCTGCATGAAAAGGCCGCCGGTAAGCCGGCGGCCTTTCGCAGTGAATACCATCTCGATTAACGCCAGTGGCAGTGACGCACGCCCGCATTGTCGCGCCAGCAATGCTTGTGGGCGCTCGATCGCGTGATCCGCGGTCCGCCGACCCACGCACCGATGCCGCCGCCCACGACCGCGCCGACCGGCCCGGCGACAACTGCGCCCGCACCCGCGCCGATCGCCGCGCCCGTGAGGGTGCGCTCGTCGGCGTTGGCTGTTACGGGCAGCGATACAATGGCCAAGGAAGCGATACTCGCAATCAATAGCTTGCGCATGATCTGTCTCCTGACTCCCGCGCGAAAATAACCCTGTTGCGCAGGAAAAGTTCCTATTCCCGGTCTTGCGGCAGGCTCGCATCCGATAGTTAATATTTGACGAGTCGCGGGGACGGGAGATTGCCATGCTCGAAAAGATTCGTGCCCTGAATATGTCGGCCGGCGAATTGCACCGGCACATGAAGGAGAGCGCCGACACGCTCGGTCCGTTGCTGGTCGACGGGTTTCATTTTCTCGCGCTCTTCGCGATCGGCGCAACGACCGTCTGGTCTGCGGCCGCGACCTTCATCGGGATGATAGGGAAAGGCTACGCAAACCTCGCCGACATTCTTCTCCTCTTTATCTATCTCGAAATCGGCGCCATGGTCGGAATCTATTTCCGCACCACGCGATTGCCGGTTCGCTACCTGATCTACATCGCGATCACCGCGCTCGGGCGCGTTCTGATCGAGCTCGTCGGCGCGGAGCACCGGACCGGCACGGATATTTTGGTCGTCGCGGGCGCGATTTTACTCTTGTCGTTCGCCGTGCTGGTGCTGCGGTTCGGATCGTATCATTATCCTTCCGACACACCCGCTGCCGATTTGCCGCCGGCGAAGAGGAAAACGAGATGAAAGAGCGGGGGCTTCATTCCTGCGGCTTCATCATTTCCTGGAAGCGCCGCTCGATTTCCTCCGGCGCGATGGGCGCGGCGCGGACATTCGCGCCCGTCTCGTCGCGCAGGTGAACGAGCGCCGGAAAGGAAAACACAAGGACGAGCACCGCGAATTGCGCGAGCAGAAACGGCGCGAGCGCCTTCGCGATTGCGCGAATTTCGAGCGTTTCGCGCATCGCCGTGCGGGCCATCATCAGCGCATAGCCGAACGGCGGAAGCAGGAAGCTCGCTTGCAGCGTAAGCAGCACGAGCGCCGAAACCCAGACTGCGTCGGGAACGCGGATCAGGAGCGGAGGAATGAGGATCGGCACCAGCACGAAGATGATCTCGAACGCGTCGAGCACGAAAGCCGAAGCGCCGAGAATCGCGAGCACGGCGGCCGTCACCGCGATTTCGCCCCCCGGCAGCGCACCGATCCAGCGGTCCAGAAGGGCGTCCGTGCCGAATGTGCGGAGCAGAAGCGTGAGGGTGGTCGCGGCGGCGAGCAGGCCGAACAGCGCGCCGGTAATGGCGATCGTTTCCGCGAGCAGCTCGCGAAGCGCCTTGCCCCGCAGCCGGCCGGTAACGATTCCCGCCGAGAATAATACAAACGCCCCCATCGCGGCGGCCTCGACCGCGTAGAAATAACCCGCCGCAACGCCGCCCAGCACGGCGATCAGAAAAACAAGGGAAAGAAGTGCGATCAAAGCCTCGCTCTTGCGCAGGGGAAGGTGATTTTCGTCGATTCCGCGCTGCGCGATTTTTCGGCCTTTCCACCACGCGATCCCGAGACAGAGGACAAGGAAAACCGCGGCGGGCACGATTGCGCCGCGGAAGACGTCCTGCGTGTTGATAACCCGTGCGTTCGATCCGGTTGCGTTGACTGCGAGCGTGTGCGCGGAGAGCATCGCGTCGCCAAGCAGGATCAGAACGAGCGAGGGCGGCACCACGACGCCCAGGGTGCTCGCGACGCAAATCGCGGCGAAGCGTTCCGCTTCCGGCAATCCTTGGAGCCGCGGAGCGATCGTCCGAGAAAGCGACATCACGCTCGCTCCGACCGAACCGTTCATCGGCCCCAGGAGCGCGCCAAGCGCGATTCCGGATACGAGCGGCGCCGAGGGACCGCGCCGCAGCAGCGCAACGCCGCCGCGGAACAGGGATTTCGCGATCGGCAGCCGGTTGAGCGTGAGCCCCATCAGCACATAAAGCGGCAGCGCCTGCAAAAGATCGTTTTCGAGCAGGTTGATCAGCCGGTTGGGAAGGGCGGTGAGTAACGAGTAGGGAAACGCGCCGCCAAGCACGCCGGCGAACGCTCCGAACGCCGCGACCGCGATCAGAACGATCATGGCCGGTAGACCCGTGAACACGAGCCCCGCCGCGACGAGAAACAGAAGAGCGATTCCGAATCCGTTCATGGATGGCCGCCGCCCGGAATTTTCGGCCGCGCAATGTCGAGAATTGCTTGCGCGATCACGAGAAGCGATAAGACCCAGAGCGCGCATTTCACGAGGAAATAACCGGGATTGTAGCTGTCCGGAAACAATTCGAGCTGCATCGCCGACGAAACGACGATCTTTCGGCTCGCGATCCAGATAAAAATCGCCCAGGGAAGAAGCCCGAGCAACGCGCCTGCGCGCACAAGCCGGAGCCGCGTTTTTTCCGTATAACGCCGCGCCCATGCGTCGGCGGCAAGATGCGTGCCCGCGCGTGTCGCGGCAGTGACCGCGATCGCGACATAGAGCGCGAAGATCCATTGCGCGACGTCGTTCGCCTCGCGCGAATAGGCGTGCACGAGATCGCGCAGCGGCCATTGTGCGAACAGCAGTATGAGCAGGGGAATCACGAGCCATCGTCCGGCGCCGATTGCAGCCCGGACGATTCTGTCGAGGTTATCGAGAAACCGCCCCAAATGTTTCTCCATTTTCGCAAGCCTAGAAAGCCGGAGCCGCCATGTCACCGCGACAAGAGCGCCGCGATTGAAAACGGCGTGGCCGTGCAGTAAGGCGGCGCGGGAGACAGGCCATGATCGACAAAGACTACATGCGCAAAATGACGCGCTATAACCGCTGGCAGAACGAGAACCTGTACGGCGCCGCGGATGGCTTGAGCGACGCCGAACGCAAGCGCGATCGCGGCGCGTTTTTCGGCTCGATCCACGGCACGCTCAACCATCTCCTGTGGGGCGACCGCGCCTGGATGTCCCGTTTCGCCGGCACCCCCAAGGTGACGGTCGGCATCAAAGACTCCACCGGTCTCTATCCGGACTGGGAGGAGCTCAAGCGCGAGCGCATGGAATTCGATCGGAAGATTATCGATTGGGCGGAAGGGCTCGACCCGCAGTGGCTCGACGGCGAGCTCACCTGGTTCTCCGGCGCGATGCAGCGCGAACTGACCATGCCGAAATGGGTGCTCGTCACGCACTTCTTCAATCACCAGACCCATCACCGGGGGCAGGTGCATGCGATGCTGACGGCGGCGGGCGCGAAGCCCGGCGACACCGACCTCTGCTTCATGCCGTAAACGCCGCAGACGGACTCGGCGATTCAAGGTTGCGGCGGAGTCGCCCGCAACTGCGGCGAGTCGGCAGGGTGCCGCAGACGCGGCCGCCCGCATGAAATCATTAACCAAGTGTCGGCTACAGGACTGACGGAAAGTCTAAGGACTCGCCTGTCTCGATGCCCGCCCGCTCGTTTCGCCGGACATTATTCGATGCCTTCCTGATTGCCGGATTCGCTGTCGGCAATCTGCTTGTCGTCACGCGCGTCGCATTGCAGCCGAAGAATCCCGAAGCGGGCGTCGCGGTCGTTTTCTCTCCATGGACGGATGCCGCCGCGGCGCTCGCCCGCGCAACCGATCCGGGCAGCCGCTTCGTCCGTTACGGCGGGTATCCCTTCATCGTCGTCGTCGTCCCCGACACGCCGGAATATCTGTCGCGCGTCTCGGGGGAGGGCGCGCTGTTCGTCGCAGATCCGAAAGCGCTCGCCGCCTGTCTCAAGCCGTTCACCCGCACAGCGGAAATTCTATAATGCAAAATCTAGAGACTTTTCAGCGTACCATTGCGAACGCGCTCACGGCGCTTGCCATCCTGCATGTCCCGATCCTCGGGCTGATCGCATGGACGCTTGACCGGGGCGTTATGGTGAATTTGCTCGCCGCTTCGGCGCTCGCGATCCTGCCCGTTGTCTTTCTCTGGGCGGGCCGCCCGATGACGACGATCTCGCTCGCGCTCGCCGTGACGCTGGTCGGCCAGACCTCGCTTCTGGTCTACGATTTCACCGGTCATCCCTGGCAAGTGGAGATGCACTTCTACTATTTCGCCGTGCTTGCGATGCTCTCGGGTTTTTGCGATTGGCGCGTGCTCGCGCTCGCGGGCCTCTTGATCACGATCCATCACGGCACGCTCGATTTTATTCTGCCGCAAGCGGTCTATCCCGGCGGCAGCAATCTTTTGCGCGTCGGCGTGCACGGGCTGATCGTCGCGATCGAGGTCGTGATGCTGATCGGCATCGGCATCACGATCCGTGCGGCCTTCGCCGCAGCCGAGACCGCGCGGCAGGAAGCCGAGGGCTCGGCCGGTGAATTGCAGCGCATCGCATCAAAGCGCGAAAAGGATTTGTCCGCGACCACGATGCGCGCCGACCAGACCGGCGAGATCCTCGAGCGTTTCAAGCAGGAAATGGAAGGGGCGGTCGGCATTCTCCACGCCGCTGCCGAGGAGCTGCAATCCTACACCGACGCGCTTTTCGCCGCCGCAGAGCAAGCCAACGAGCAATCGGCCGCCGCCTCGACTGCTTCGGAATCGACCATGTCCGAGGTGAGCTCGGCCGCCGCCGCGGGCGAGCAGCTCGCAAGCTCGATCGCGGAGGTGGGCTCGAACGCCGCCCGTTCCTCGAAGCTCGCGGCCGATGCCGTGCAACAGGCGGAGGCGACCAACACCACCATCGACGAAATGGCGGCCGTCGCCTCCGAGATCGGGGAGGTCACCGGCCTTATCAGCACGATCGCCGCGCAAACGAATCTTCTGGCGTTGAACGCCACGATCGAGGCCGCACGCGCCGGCGAAGCCGGCAGGGGTTTTGCGGTCGTCGCTTCGGAAGTGAAGGCGCTCGCTTCGCAAACCGCGAAGGCGACGCAGGAAATCTCCTCGCGCATCGAGGCCATGCAGGCGACGACCGCGCGTTCGGTCGCTGCCATTCAGGCGATCACGGCCACGATCCGCGAACTCGACCAGTTTTCCGCCGCGATCGCCGCCGCCGTCGAGCAGCAGGCGAACGCCGCGCACGAAATCGCGGGCAACGTCAATGCCGCCGCGACCGGCGTCACGCATGTCACCGGCGCGATCGGCGAGATCAAGGCGATTGCGAACAAGACGGCGGAAGCCGCGAACGCCCTCGGCCGCGCGGCGCGGAAAGTCACCGGCCAGACCGGCGATATCCAGAACCGCGTCGGCGCGTTTACGGAAGAAGTGCACGCCATGCAGGCGTGAATCTCGCCATGCCTCGTGCTTCGAGACGCGTTGCTTCGCAACGCTCCTCGGCATGAGCCAGGGTTACTTCCGCCGGATGCGCCGGCGCGAGTTGATATCGACGATATTGCCCCTTTTGTTTTCCGCGGCGCTTTGCTTCAGCGCCTCCGCGAGCCCCACCGGGCGTTCGTACTTTTTCAACAGATCGGCGAAGGCCTCGTCGGCGAGTTCCTGGAACGTCGCCATGCGATCGTTCGCAAGCTCGTGGAGCGCGAGATAAGTGTCGTTGTCGAACTGAATTTGTTTCCGCCGCGTCATGCGCAATAAACCGCTTGCGCGTGCGGAAGTTCCGCGCCTGTTACTGGAATGTCAGCGGAGACCCGCAGCTATTCCGCTCCGCTCTTCCGGCAAAGCGCGCTGCGATCCATCTTGCCGCATGCTTCGCGCCGCGGATCGCCGACGCATCGTGATCGCCGTCCGCGATGCCGACGAAACTCACCGGCGTGCCCCTTCTGCATAAATCCCGCATGAAATTCGCGGTGACATTCGGATGCACGATCGTATCCGCCGAGCCTTGCACGATGAACACCGGTAGGCCGCGCGTTTCGCGTTTCGGCGTGTTCTCCCGCATGAGCCGCGCCCAGGGCTCGACCGTGAGAATATCGACCGCGAGAAATCCTTCGCGCTCCAGCGGCTGCTCGGCGAGCAGTATGGAGAAATCCTGCCCGTAGGTTTCGTTGCAAAAATTCGACAGCCGGTCGAAGACGAGGGTAGAGCGCTCCAATACGATATTCGCGAGCGAGAGGCTGAACACTTCCGACCACGCCTTCAATGCATAGGCGCCGAGAATTTTTCCGGTTATGCTCGGCAAATCCATCTTGATCAGCGGGCCGAGTTCAGTCGCAGGCGCCGCCGCCGCGATGCCGACGAGATGCAGTTCAGGCGCGTATTCGCGTGCAAGCTCGCCCGCGAACAAAACCGCGTGGCCGCCTTGCGAGTGCCCCCACAACGCGAAGCGGTCGCTCGCGTCGGCGTTCTTGAAATTTCGCGCCGCCCGCACCGAATCCAGAACCGCGCGGCCTTCGCTCACGCCGACGAGATAGGGGTGAGGGCCGGCTGTGCCGAGCCCCGGATAGTCGGTCGCCGTGACGATATAGCCGCGCGCGAGAAAATCGCGCAGTCCGTGCATGGTTCGAAATACCGTCGGCCGCAGCGACGGCGCGCATTTCCGCGCGATCCCGGTCGTCCCATGCGCCCAGGCCACGACCGGCCGTCCGCTGCGCGGAGGCGTTCCCTTCGGCACCACGATCACACCGGAGACGGCGATCGCGTCTCCCTTGCGATCCTGCGAGCGGTAGAGCACGCGGAAGGCGGAAGCGCCCATGGGCGCGCCGCGCATCGGTTCGACTCGGATGATGGAGCCTGGATCGCCCAGGAGCTCCGTGACATCCGCGTCATAGAAGCGTTCGGAAGCCTTCGCGCCGGAGGCTGCGAGCAAGAAAAGCGCGAGAAACAGAAGGAATCGCATCGTTTCCACCGCCGCTTGGTGTCCTCGATCATGCTGGACAGCGGGCGAGGGAGCAAGTAATCCAGCCTCGCAAGGAAAACGCGATGAAAAACTTCTTCCTGAAATTCTTTACCTGGTGGAACAGCCAGACTTTCGGCACCCAGTTCTGGACCTGGCTCTATGGCGAATATGTCGGCTCCGACGAATTCGGCAATCGCTACTACCGGGAGAAGGGCGGCAAGATCAACAAAGGCTTCGGCTTTCAGCGCCGCTGGGTGATCTATAACGGCGTCGCGGAAGCCTCGCGCGTGCCGCCGTCGTGGCACGGCTGGCTGCATCACACGGTCGACACGCCGCCGACCGAGGAGAATTACAAGCCGCGCGAGTGGCAGAAGCCGCACCAGCCCAATCTCACCGGTACGCCGAATGCTTATCGCCCGTCGGGCTCGACGCTGAAATCCGGGCGCCGCCCCGCCGCGACGGGCGACTACAAGGCCTGGCGGCCGGGCGAATAGCGCGGTCCGGTGGCCGTCCCGCCCGCAAAACAAGCGACCCGCATACCCGCCGGGGTCTGGGTTCTCGGATTCGTCAGCCTCTTGATGGACATCTCCTCGGAGATGATCCACGCGCTGTTGCCGGTTTATCTCGTCACCGTTCTCGGCGCCTCGATGCTGGCCGTGGGCTTCATCGAGGGCATCGCCGAAGCGACGGCGATGATCGTCAAGATTTTTTCCGGCGCGCTGAGCGACTGGCTCGGCAAGCGAAAACTGCTTGCCGCTATTGGTTACGGACTCGCCGCGTTCACGAAGCCTATCTTTCCACTCGCGACGGGTATCGGCTGGATCGTCACGGCTCGCTTTATAGATCGCATCGGCAAGGGCATTCGCGGCGCACCGCGCGATGCGCTCATTGCCGACCTCAGCCCGCCGGAAGTGCGCGGCGCGAGCTTCGGCTTGCGCCAGTCGCTCGACACCGTCGGCGCGTTCATCGGCCCGCTCGCCGCGATCGGCTTGATGGAGCTGACGGCGAATAATTTTCCCGCCGTATTCTGGATCGCGGTGGTGCCGGCGTTTCTCTCGTTCGGCCTGATCTGGCTCGCGGTCAAGGAGCCCGTGCGCGAGCGTACGGGTGAAGAAGCCGCGCAACGCCTTCGACTGAGCGATGTTGCGGGATTGCCCGCGGCGTTCTGGGCGGTCGTTGCGCTCTCCGCGGTTCTGACGCTTGCCCGTTTCAGCGAGGCATTCCTTATCCTGCGGGCGCAGAACGCCGGCATGCCGGTGGCGCTGGTGCCGATCGTGCTCGTGGTGATGAACGTCGTTTACGCCCTTACATCCTATCCCGCAGGCGTGCTCTCGGATCGTTTCGGACGGAACGGCGTGGTCATCATCGGCGTGATGTTCCTGATCGCCGCCGATCTCGCGCTCGCTTTCGCGGACAATATCCCGATTGTCCTTGTTGGCATCGCGTTGTGGGGATTGCACATGGGGCTCACGCAGGGCCTGCTCGCGGCGCTTGTCGCCGATACGGCGCCCGCACATTTGCGCGGCACCGCCTTTGGCTTGTTCAACTTCGCCTCCGGGCTCGCCATGCTGATAGCGAGCGTATTGGCGGGCGCCCTGTGGGACCATTATGGGTCGGTGGCGACCTTCCTCGCGGGAGCGGGGTTTACGGCGGCTTCGCTCGCGGGCTTTCTATGGCTCCTTCGTTTGCGCCGCTATGGGTCCGCAATCGGCGAATAGGCGGTTAGAAAATGCAACTTCAGTTCATTGGCTGCGGCGACGCTTTCGGCTCCGGCGGGCGCTTCAACACCTGCTTTCACGTCACGGGGAAGCGCGCGAATTTTTTGATCGATTGCGGCGCGAGCTCGCTCGTAGCGCTGAAACGTGCGGGGATCGACCGCAACGGGGTCGATCTCATTTTGATCACGCATTTTCATGCCGACCATTTCGGCGGCATCCCGTTTTTCATTTTGGACGCGCAGTTTTTCGCCAAGCGCACGCGGCCGCTCACAATCGCGGGGCCGCGCGGGCTCACGGATTGGTATATCCGCGCGATGGAGACCGCGTTTCCCGGCTCCTCGAAGACGAAGCAAAAATTCGAACTGTCGCTGATCGAGCTTGCACCGGGGCAGGTCTGGCGCCGGGAAAATATCGAGGTTTTACCTGCGCTCGTTCGTCATGGCCCGCCGGACGTGCCGTTTCACGCCTACCGGGTTTCGGTCGAGGACAGGATCATCGCCTATACCGGCGACACCGAATGGACCGAAACCTTGATCGAGATCGGGCGCGATGCCGACCTCTTCATCGCAGAAAGCTATTTCTACGAAAAGAACGCGCCGCTGCATCTTTCCTACAAGACGCTCGCCGAGAAGCTTCCGCTCATTCGGCCGAAGCGTGTCGTGCTCACCCATATGAACGACGACATGCTCGCGCGAAAAGAGGGGGTCGAATTCGAGCGGGCGGAAGACGGAAAGACGATCGTGCTTTAAAGCACCACCACGCGCGTCGAGACCGGCGTTCGCAGATAAAGGTCCGCGATTTCCTCGTTCAACAGCCGGATGCAGCCGGATGAGACATTGGTGCCGATCGTCCACGGCTCGGCGGTGCCATGGATGCGGTACAGCGTGTCTTTGTTGCCCTGGTAGAGATAGAGCGCGCGTGCGCCCAAGGGATTGTTGGGCCCGCCGGGCATGCGCTCGGGAAGCTCCGGCTGGCGGAGCCGCATTTCCTTCGGCGGCACCCAGTCCGGCCAGACGGCGGTGCGTCCGACCATGGCGACACCGCTCCAGCCGAAACCTTCGCGGCCGACGCCGACGCCGTAGCGCACCGCGGTGTTTCCCTCGCGCAGGAGGTAGAGGAAGTGCTGTTTCGGATCGACAACAAGTGTGCCCGGCTGCTCGGTGTGCGAATAGCTCACGAGCTGGCGGCGGAATTCGGGGTTCAACAGCTCCTGATTGACCTTCTTGATCACGAAGGGCGGATCGGGAATTTCGCCGATATACCATTGCTGCCCGTCCGGTGGCTCGATCGGCTGGCCGTAGATCGGATGATTGTCGGCCGGTTGCGCGTCGGGCGAGACTCGCATCGGGCCCCGGCCGCCCTGTTGCGGCTGGACGTTGCCGGGCGGCAGCTGCCGGTCGGGGTAGGGCTGCTGGCCGGGATAATAGGGTGGCTGATCGGGATAGGGCTGCTGAGCCGGATAGGGCCGCTGGCCTGGATAAGGCTGGGGGCCCGGATAGGGCGCTTGCGGCGGATAGGGCGGATAATAGCCGGGTTGCGCGCTGGCGGCGGCCGGTGCGGCCAGCACAGTGGCGGCGCCGAGAAGGAATTTCCGGCGCGAAAGCGGTTTCCGGTTCATGGGGTCAGTCATAGCTCACGCTTTAAGTCACCGGAAATTGGGAAACTTGATGGCGGGTTCGCCAGCCGCCCGCTTCTCACGGCGAATCGTCCGGTATGCTTTAGGCGTGAACGGAGTTGCGGAAAAGGGCCCGCCCGTACAAACAAAGCGGCTCTTTGAGCCGCTCTGTTCCTTAAACTGGCGGCTTCAGTAACGATCCCGCCGGTAGTAGCCATCGCGTTCGCGGAAGGCCAAACGCGGATTTAACATGCACATGCCGCCGACGCCGGCTCTTGTCGCGTAGCACTGGGCCATCGTCGCGAACCGGCAATCGAGATAGGATCCGCCCCCGCCGTGGCCGCCGCCTCCGCCCATGGGTGTGTCAAGGCAATATGTTTCATTCCTTCGGACTTGCTGCGCTTCTGCCGTGTCGAGAAGACCGGCGAAGGCTGCGACTATCATTCCCAAAATCACGAATGCTCTCATGGCGCGGACTCCTAATCTCACGGATAGAAAGCATCAAAGTATGGCTTTGTTCCGCCGCCATCAATGTGACCTACATCACAACAACGCGCGTTCCGACCGGCGTGCGCAAATAAAGATCGGCGATTTCCTCGTTCAGCAGGCGAATACAGCCCGAGGAGATATTCGTGCCGATCGTCCATGGTTCTTTGGTGCCATGGATGCGGAAGAGGGTGTCGCGGCTGCCTTGATAGAGATACATCGCCCGCGAGCCGAGCGGATTGTCGGGGCCGCCCGGCATCATCTCCGGCAGGTCCGGCTGCCTGAGCCGCATTTCCTTCGGCGGATGCCAGTCGGGCCATTCGGCTTTGCGGCCGACGGAAGCCTCGCCGCTCCAGCTAAATCCTTCGCGCCCGGTGCCGACGCCGTAGCGGATCGCGGTGTTCGCTTCGCGCGTCGAGTATAAAAAGTGCTGGCTCGGATCGATGATGATCGTGCCGGGTTGCTCGTTGTGCCGCAAGTTCACGAGCTGGCGGCGATATTCCGGATCGAGCATCTCCTGATTCACTTTGTGAATCCGGTAGCGGCCATCGGGAATCCAGCCCGTGTACCACTGGTTGACGTCGATGCCTTCCTCGGTCTCCTGGCCGTAACCCACATAGGGCTCGATCCGTATGCCGAAATTGCCTTCCTGCGCGCGCGCGGCATAAGGCGCGAGCGCGGCGGCAGCGATGCCGGCCATGCCTGTCTTGAGGAAGCGGCGGCGGTTCATGACGGTTCCGGGCGAGGTTGAATCTGGCAGCGGTCAAATGTGGGCAAATTTTGCGCTTTTGCCAAGCGCCCGCGTCCGCGCCGGGAGCGCCCTTCCGCCGCCGTATTTGCCATGATAACCAGCGGGGTAGGCGGCCGCGCTCATCAATTCCTTTCGTTGGTTATCCGCCGGAATGTCATGCCATTGAAATTTCTGCCGACGATTCTGGCTTTTGCTGCGCTGTCGATCGCGCCCGCCCTCGCTCAATACGATGCGCCGCCGCGCCCGCCCGGCGCGATCGATTATCCGCCCGGCCAGCAGCCCTATCCACAGCCTTATCCGGATCAGCGCTACCCCGGCCGACAGCCTTATCCGCCGCAGCAATATCCCGACTCATATCCGCCGCAGGGCCGCGATCCACGTTACGATCCGCGGGGCGTGCAGTCCCAACCCTTGCCGCCGCCGCCCGGAACGCAATCCGCCCCGCAACAGCAACCGCGGCAGGACATGCGCCAGGTTCTTCCGCCGCCCGATCCGGGCGTTCCTCCGCCGCCGCAAGGCGCGCCGAAGGCGAAAGCCAAGGCGGAGCAGCCGAAAACCAAAGGCGCGCCGAAGCAGGGCGATTCGCCTGAAGCCGCCGAGGTGCCGGTCGATCAGGCGCCGGTGCAGCGCATCTCGAATCCGACGGCCAGCTTCTCCGGCCTCGACAAGATCACCGGCCGCATCATCAACTTCGACGCGGCGATCGACGAGACGGTGCAGTTCGGCGCGCTGCAGGTGACGCCGCGCGCCTGCTACACACGGCCGCCGACGGAAATCCAGAACACGACCGCCTTCGTTGAAGTCGACGAGATTACGCTCGCGGGCGACATCAAGCGCATCTTCACCGGCTGGATGTTCGCGAACTCGCCCGGCTTGAACGCTGTGGAGCACCCGATCTACGACGTCTGGATCACCGACTGCAAAACGACGCCGCCGGCGATCGCGCAATCGGGCGGCAAGCAATAAAAATCGCCTTCGCTTTGCAGCGCCTCCGCGAGCATGCGGTGGTAGTCGTCGCGATCCACCTCGATCGCGCCGAAACGCGCGAGATGATCGGTGATGAATTGCGCGTCCAATAGTTTGAATCCCCCGAGCCTGAGCCGACCGACCAGATGCACGAGCGCGACCTTCGAGGCGTCGCGCTCGAAGTGAAACATGCTCTCGCCGAAGAACGCCCCGCCGAGCGTAATGCCGTACAGCCCGCCGACCAATTTTCCATTTCGCCAGGCTTCGACGGTGTGGCAGTGGCCGCGGCGAAACAGTTCGCGATAAAGTCTGCGGATTCGTTCGTTGATCCAGGTCTTGCGGCGGCCGGGCGCGGGCGCGGCGCAGGCGTCGATCACCGCATCGAAATCGCGGTCGGCATAAACCTCGAAACGGTCTGAGCGCACGGTGCGCGCAAGGCGCTTCGAGACATGGAAATGATCGAGCGGCATGATCCCACGCTGCTCCGGGTCCACCCAATAGAGGCTCGGATCGTCCGCACTTTCCGCCATCGGGAAGATGCCGCAGGCATAGGCCTTGAGCAGCACTTCGGGCGTGATTTCAGCGAGATGGTCGCTCGCGCGCGTCATGGCGCGAACTTACCTCTGCGCTTTAGGCAAAGGAAGAGAATTGAGGCCGCGCCCAGAACCTGACGCCGAGCTGTTTCTCTCCGCGCCAGACAACCGTACACTGCCGGAAAATTTTCCAGCGTTCCGAAAGCACCAGCATGAATTGATCGGGTATGCGCGCCGGGTTGTCGGTTTGCAGCCGTGCACCTTTGTGGGAAATGTCGACGAAGCGGCAGTCTTCCCGCGCGCCATCCGGCGCAATTGCGACGGAGACAGGGGTGAAGGTATGCCGTTTAAAGTTTCTCTGATCTCGGTTCTTCATGTGCCTTCTCCTGTTCTTCGTTCTTTTGGGAGGCATTACAAACGCCTCCGAATAACAATCTCTAAAAATTTACAGGAGTGGATACCCGGCGAAGGGAGAACGCTTCGGCGGACAGCCGCTGGCGGAAGTTCAAAAAAGCATAAGTTTACGATGCGAATCGCGCAGACACACCGCTTGTGCCGTCCTCGGTTACGCATTGATTAAAGCGGTCGGCGAATGAGGAGCATCCGTTGCATGACAGCTATGCCGCCGGCAAGGGCCGCGGTGCCTACACGGTTACCGAGGAAGAGTTCAGTAATTCGCGCAACTTCGCCGCAAGCTCGGCGCGGCGGAAGGGCTTGCCGAGGAATCCGGTCCCCGGCGCAGGGCCGTCTTCGCCCGCGATCGTGCCGTGGGTATAGCCAGACGTGAACAGCACCTTCATGCCGGGGATGCGGCGGCGGATTTCTTCCGCGAGTTGCCAGCCGTTCATGCCGTCCGGCATCACCACGTCGGTGAAGAGAAGATCGGGTTTCAAGCCTTCGTCCAGAAGCTCCAGCGCGCGCGGGCCTTTATCGGCGGTCTTCACGCGATAGCCGAGGGTGATCAGCTGCTTTTCGGTATGCGCGCGCACCAAGGGATCGTCCTCGACAAGCAGGATCGATTCGCTGCCCGTGGGGAGTTCTTGCGCCGCCGCCGCGTCGCGCAGCGACGGAACGATGCTCGGCGCGTCCGTGCGCGGGAAATAGAGGCGCACGACAGTGCCGCGGCCGGGTTCGGAATAGATCGTGACATGCCCGCCCGACTGCTTGACGAAGCCGTAGATCATGCTCAGCCCCAGGCCCGTGCCCTTGCCGACCTCCTTGGTGGTGAAAAACGGCTCGAATACCCGCGCGAGAATCTCCGGTGGCATGCCTGTGCCGGTATCGGTCACGCTGACGCCGACATATTCGCCCGGCGCCGCCGTCGGATTGAGCGCGATGTAGTCCTCGTCGAGCACGACGTTGGATGTTTTGATCGTGAGCGTTCCGCCTTTCGGCATCGCGTCGCGCGCATTGGCGGCGAGATTGAGGATCGCGGTTTCGAACTGGTTGCGGTCGAATTTCGGCGTCCAGAGATCCTCGCCGAGACGGAGATCGATCTTCACCTGTTCACCGACTGTCACGATCATGAGGTCGGTCATGTCGGTGAGCAACTCGTTCACGTCGGTCGGGCGCGATTCCAGCGCCTGACGGCGGCCGAAAGCCAGAAGCCGCTGGGTAAGCGTCGCGCTGCGATCGGCGGCGTCGAGCGCGAGCTGCGCGAGCGAATGCAGCTCTGGCTGGTCGCGCAGCATCTCCGCGAGAATTTCGGTGTTGCCGAGAATCACAGTAAGCAGATTGTTGTAGTCGTGCGCGATGCCGCCGGTGAGTTGGCCGATCGCTTCCATCTTCTGCGCCTGTCTGAGTTCCTGTTCGAGCTTCAGGCGCTCGGTCATGTCGCGGCCGATGAAGAAGTGTTGCATGCCTTCTTCCGACCACACGCCCGTCCAGGAGAGCGGGACGGCGTAGCCGTCCTTGTGGATGTAGCGGGTTTCGAAATTTCGCGTGCTGCGGCCGCGGCGGGCGATGCGCATTTCCTCACGCGCGGCTTCGAGGTCGTCGGGGTGGACGAACCTGATCGCGTTCTGCCCGATCACTTCTTCCGGCGTATAGCCGAGGATCGCTTGCACGCTCGGGCTCACGCGCAGAATGTCGCCTTTCGAGCTCATGACGAAAATGAGGTCGATCGAGGACGTGAAGATTCGCTCCATCGCGGCGCTGAGGCGCCGCTGCTCGGTGATGTCGATTGCGACCGCCCCGATTTTTTGCAGCCGGCCGTGCGCGTCGAACAGCGGGAACTTGAGACACAGAAGCGTGCGGGGATCGTTTCCGTTCGGCATCACGAGTTCGCCCTGCGCCGGCCGGCCTGTGGCGATGACCTCGTTGTCGAGCGCCTCGTGGCGGTCGGCGAATTCGCCGTCGCCGAAAATTTCCCGCACGGTCTTGCCGTACCATTCGGCTTGGTTCGCCTCCACCCAGCGGCCGTTTTCGGCGTTCACCATCTGCAGCCGCCCTTTGAGATCGCGGATCGCGACGAGAAGCGGCGCCTGGTCGAGAATTTCCATCAGCCGCGCACGATCCTGGCGGAAGCGTTCGGCGAGCTTAAGCGAGAGCGTCGTCATCTCGGTTTGCAGCTTGTTGCTTTCGATCAGGAGAACCGAAAGCAGGAAGCCGGCCGCCACGAAACTGTACATGCGGCCCATGTACCAGCCGACTTCGTAACGTCCGGAGCTGAGCACCGCCGATAGCGCCACGTCGCAAAGCCAGACGCACATCACCACCATCAGCCACAAATTGAGAACCGACGGCCGCCGTTTCCGCGACAGCGCGAACAGCGCGCCCGCGGTGATGACGAGGAGCGCAGGGCTGATTCCCTTTGCGACCAGGAGCGAGTAGTTGCTGCCCTGGGTCACGACCGGAAGGAGATCCATGCCCGCTGTTGCGAGCAGCACGAGGCAGCAGGCCGCAAGCGCGGCCGCCGTAAGGCAACCGGCGATCGCGAGCGACGCTTTTTCCCTTGGCACCTTCAAAGGCTCGTCGCGCTTTGAGAGCATCGCGTAACCGATCACGAACAGCGGCAGCCCGCCATGCCAGAATACATAGAGCCACGACGTCGTTTGCGAGCCGCCGCCGAGAACCCCGTGCGCTGCGAACGCGCCGGGAAAACTCAGCGTGTGCGCGGCGACCATCAGCGTCGTGAACGAATAGCCGGAGGCGATCGTCAACAGCGCCCACGAATGCTGCCGCTGGAATTGCCCGATCAGCATTACCATCGTGACGAAGTCGATGATTGCGAGCGCGGATTGATTGGCCGGCACAAAGGCCGGAAGCTGCGGCAGCGGTACGTGCAGGAACGGAACCGTCGCGCCGAAGGCGGCGACGGTCACAACGATCGCAAAGGCGGCAAAGCGCCGGCTTCGGCGGCTCGCCGGAACCGTGGAAATGAACGCGCGCGCGTACGCGCTTTCGGAATCGATGGTCGGCACAAACAACCGCCCTGTTGTCGGGTATTGCGAAGGTTCAGTTTCGAATTCTGGGTTGCGGTGCTTAACGGAGCTTTAAGCGGGAGCGTCGGCATAAACCGCGCCATGTCATGTCGCGCGAAAAATGCGCGGCGGGCGGCGATTTTCGGAATGGCACACTTCCGGTTGCAGCAACCGCTGCTGCATTGCGGGATTCCGTTTTTAACGACTCGGTACGGCTCGTTTTGATAACTTTTTGTTCCAAACGGAAATTTTTAATGACGGCCTCACTGGATTGCATGGCGTGACCGCGAAGCTGACGTTACCGGAATCTCCAGCGATCGCTCCCGCATTGCCGCGCACCGAACGCGGAACATCGGTCTGTTTTGTCGTTGACGACGAACCCGGCATTCAAAATATCATTGCGCTTGCCGCGAAAGGCTTCGGTATGTGGGTCGAATGCTTCGCGAACGCCGCTAAGGCGATCGCAGCGCTGGATCGGTTCAACCCCAGCCTCGTGTTTCTCGATGTTTCGCTCGAAGGATCGGACGCGATCGACGTGATCCGCGGCTTCGGTGCGGCGGGCTATCGCGGCGCCGTGCAGCTCATGAGCGGCAAGGATCCCGTGACGATCGAGGAAGTGCGGCGGGTGGGCGAGCGGCATTCGCTCGTCATGCTGCCGCCCTTGCACAAGCCGTTCCGCCTCGAAAAGCTTCGCATGCTGATCGACGTGCATCTCAAGTCGCCCGTCCCGAAAGCCGGGGGCGGCGCATCGGGTCTTACCGCGAAAGAAAACGACACGCGCATCGATCTCGATGCGATGCTGCGCAAGAATTACATTGAAGTCTGGTATCAGCCCAAGATCGATCTGAAGAAGATGCAGTTCGCCGGCGCCGAGGCGCTGGTTCGCTGCCGTCATCCCGAAAGAGGGTTGCTTTCGCCCGCGGCCTTCCTGCCGGACGCCGATCAAAGCCTGATGATCCGGCTTACCGAAAAGGTGCTGCTCACGGCGCTCGCGGACTGGCCGAGAATCGCGCAGGCGGGATTTCCGTTCAAGTTCTCTGTGAACGTGCCGGTGTGTGTTTTGAGCAGGCTGCCGATCCACACACTAGTGCGCGACCATAAGCCGGATCACGCCAAGTGGCCGGGCCTGATGCTCGAAGTGACCGAGGATCAGGCGATGCGCGACATTCCGCTGTTGCACGAGGTCGCGACCCAGCTTCGCATTCACGACATTCTGCTTTCGGTCGATGACTTCGGCACCGGCTATTCGCATCTCGCGCGGCTGAAGGAGCTTCCCTTTGCCGAAGTAAAGATCGACCGCAGCCTGGTCGCGAACTGCGGCGAGAACAAAGAAAACGCCTCGCTCTGCAACGCAGCGATCGAACTTGCGCACACCCTGGGCATGACCGCCGTCGCGGAAGGGATCGAAAGCACGGCCGAGCTGAAAACGCTGATCGCCATGGGGTGCGATTTCGGCCAGGGCTATCTGTTCGCAAAACCGATGACGCGCGACCAGCTTCTTTCCTCGCTGGCCAGGCACGCGGGCACGCGGGCGTAGATGCAGGAGGCGGCGAAACAGAAAGCATGACGACGATCATATCGGTTGTTCTCGGCTGTCTTCTCCTGTGGCTCGCGGCGACTTCGCCGCGCTTCCGCCGGTTCTCCGTGATGGTGGTCGTGCTGTTCGCGATCAGCGCGGGCATTTGGCTGCTTCCCGGCGGCCCGCCGGAGAAACAGGCGATCAAATTCGCCGTGCCTCAGCCCGCTTCCTACGAGGAGTTCATGGAAGTTCCGGCGGCTGAGCTGGCGGTCACCGGTGTCTCCATTCAGCGGCGGGATGCCGCCGGCGAGGGCTATAAAATTTCCAGCAAGATCGAAAATCGTTCGAAATCGGCGACGCTCTCGTCCATCAAGATGAAAATCGCCGTCAGCGACTGCCGCGCGTCGGCGCGTTGCGTTGTCGTGGGCGAGCGAACGTTTCGCATCAAGGCCGAAGTGCCGTCCGGTCAGACGAAGGATTTTACGTACGAATTGACGGGGCTGCGCGGCGTTCCCTCGCGGGACGATCTCACCTGGAACTGGGACGTCACCGCTTCCTACGCGAAATAGCTAGGCGCGGAAGCCGCCGTTGTCGAGAAACCGTTCGAGCCAGTGAATGTCGTAGTGGCCGTTCGCGATGTCGGAATTGCGCACCAGCATGCGGAACAAGGGCAGCGTCGTTTCGATGCCGTCGACGACGAATTCGTCGAGCGCGCGGCGAAGCCGCATCAGGCATTCGTTGCGCGTCTTGCCGTGCACGATCAATTTGCCGACGAGCGAGTCGTAATAGGGCGGGATCGAATAGCCCTGGTAAACGGCGGAATCGACGCGCACGCCGAGGCCTCCGGGCGCATGATACGAATTGATCCGTCCCGGCGACGGACGGAAGGTCGCCGGATTTTCCGCGTTCACGCGGCACTCGATCGCGTGGCCTTCGAATTCGATGTCTTCCTGCTTGAAACCGATCGCGCCGCCGGCGGCGATCCGGATCTGCTCGTTCACAAGGTCGATGCCTGTGATCATTTCCGTTACCGGGTGCTCGACCTGAATGCGCGTGTTCATTTCGATGAAATAGAACTCGCCGTTTTCGTACAAAAATTCGATCGTGCCGGCGCCGAGATATTTCAGCTCGCGCATCGCTTGTGCGCAGATATCGCCGATCTTCTTGCGCTGCGCGGCGTTGAGCGCGGGCGAGGGGCTTTCCTCCAGAACTTTCTGGTGGCGGCGCTGCAGCGAGCAATCGCGTTCGCCGAGATGCACGGCGCCGCCTTTGCCGTCGCCGAGCACTTGAATTTCGATGTGCCGCGGCTGGCCGAGATATTTTTCGATATAAACCGCATCGTCGCCGAACGCGGCCTTCGCTTCCGAGCGCGCGGTGGAGAGCGCGACTGGGAGGTCCAGCTCGGTATGCGCGACTTTCATCCCGCGCCCGCCGCCGCCTGCGGCGGCTTTGATAAGCACCGGAAAGCCGATTTCCTTCGCGATTTTTCTCGCTTCGCCGTCGGAGGAAACGCCGCCTTCGGAACCGGGCACCACCGGAATGCCGAGGCGTTTTGCCGTGCGCTTCGCCTCGATCTTGTCGCCCATGATACGGATGTGCTCGGGCGTCGGGCCGATAAAGCCGACCTTGTGATCGCGCAGGATTTCCGCAAAGCGCGCGTTCTCCGCGAGAAAGCCGTAGCCGGGATGCACGGCGTCCGCGCCGGTGATTTCGCAGGCGGCGAGCAAATTCGGAATGTTCAAGTAGCTTTCGCGCGCGGGCGGCGGGCCGATGCAAACGGTTTCGTCCGCGAGCTTCACGTGCATGGCGTCCGCGTCGGCGGTGGAATGCACCGCGACGGTTGCAATCCCCAGCTCCTTGCAGGCGCGCAGAATCCGAAGCGCGATTTCGCCGCGGTTCGCGATCAGGATTTTATCGAACATGACGTTCAGCTACTCGATGACGACGAGCGGCTCGCCGAATTCGACCGGTTGGCCGTCGTCGACCACGATCTGCGTCACCGTGCCCGCACGCGGGGCGGGGATCGCGTTCATCGTCTTCATTGCCTCGATGATCATAATGGTTTGTCCGGCCGAGACCTTCGTGCCGACATCGACGAAAGGCTTCGCGCCCGGCTCCGGCGCACGATAGGCGGTGCCGACCATCGGCGATGTGACGACGCCGGGATGCTTCGACACGTCGGCGGGCTTCGCCGCGGCGGGCGCGGAAGCATGCGCCGCCGGGGCGGGCGCGTGATGATGCGCGACGGGAGCCATCGCATGTCCGCCGCCGCCGCGCGAAACGCGCACGCGCTGGTCGCCGCGCTGCACTTCGATTTCAGTAAGGTGATTTTCCTCGAGGAGACGCGAAAGCTCGCGTACAAGTTCCCGGTCGACTTCGATTTTGCGCTTGAACATCTCGAAATTTTTCCGCGTTATTTTTTGCCCAAAAGCTCGGCCAGTCCGTCGATCGCGAGCGCGTAACCCTGCACTCCCATGCCGCAGATCACGCCGCGCGCCGCCTTCGATACATAGGAATGATGTCGGAAATCTTCCCGGGCATGGATATTGCTGATGTGCACTTCGATCGTCGGCACTTTCACGCCAAGGAGCGCGTCCATGATCGCGATCGAAGTCGTCGTGTAGCCCGCCGGATTGATGACGATGCCCTTGGCTTTCTGCCGGCCGGCTTCTTGAATGAAATCGACGATTTCACCCTCGATATTCGATTGCCGGAACTCTGCTTTCCAGCCGTGGCGTTTGGCGGTTTTCTCGCAAAGCTTCTGCACGTCTTTCAGCGTCGCGCGGCCGTAGGTTTCGGGCTCGCGCGTGCCGAGCAGGTTCAGATTCGGTCCGTTGATGACGAAGATCGTCCCGGCCATGGAAGTATCGACTTGGGGCTCAAAGATACCGCCGCCCGGGATGGGCGGCGGGCGATCCTTATAGAAAGGCCGGATAGAAACGCCAAGTGTCGAAACAAGCAGGCATGGAAAAAGGGTGAAGGGAGGCATTCCTTCGCCCTTTCCGCAGAATCGCAATGAGTTCGCAGGGTTGCCCTTTAATGGCGTCTTTCGGCCCACAACTCATGATAATTGCTGAACATCGTCAGCGTCTTGTCGTACCGCGTCGGCTCGAGCAGAGGCAGGAGCCATTTCATAACAAAATTCACGGCAGGGGAGACGTGCCGAACGTATAGATCGATCGGTTCGAGCCGGTGCCGGAGATGGAATTTCGGATCGTAATTCAGCGAACTGCTCCGAAACCACCGGTAGCCGTGGGAAATGCCCCAGCGGACGATATCGCGGAAGAGGTAATAGTAGAGGCCAAGATCCAGCGCGACGCTGTAATCGAGCCCGATATATTCGGAATAGATCGTATCGCCGTGCGTCATGCAAGCCGCGAAGGCGACGATCTTCCCGCGCAGACGCCACAGAAAAAAATCGACCTTGTCGCTCATGCGCTGGCCGAGTTCGCAGAAATAGTCCGGCGTAAGCTTCTCGAACGAAAGATTCGAGCGCTCGAACACTGCGAGGTACAGCGGATAGATTTCGTCGATGACCGGCGTTACGTCCTTTACCCGGCTCATTTGCAGGCCCGCGTTTTCCGCCGCGCGAAACTTCTTGCGAAGACGGCGCCGCGTTTTGCTGCTGAGAACGCTGTTCATGTACTGCTCGAAATTTTCGTAAGCGATCCAGAGCCGCGTCATCGGCATGCTGGGAATCCGGCTGAAGCCGTTCGCGACGAAACATTCGAATACGGGGCGGTAACGGGAAGGAAATTCCTTCATGACGATCATCGGCGCGCCCATCGCGCGCGCGTGCTCGACGGCGGAAACGGCGAGATGGCGTGCGAGCGCGGTTTCGTGCTCGCCTCCTGCCAGATGGCCTTCGCCCGCGACGCAGCCGATCATGATGGTGCGCACTTTGAGAAAGCGAGGCCAAATCTTCCGGATCTTTTCAACGAGCGGATATAACCGGCCGTCCGTTCCGCTCAGCATATCCTGATCGAGCACGAAGAACGGTTCGACCGCGCGCGGCTCGCCATCCGCGTCCTTTAGCACAAAATAGCGATAGTCGAATTCGGGATGTAACGTGTCCTCGATCAGCTCGTAATAGCGGTGATCCTTGCGCTCGTCGGCGAAGGCATGCCGCCAGCACGGATGATCGCGAAGCTCTTCGCGGCTGGCCACTTCCAGCCGAAAGTTCGAATTTCTTACATATTCGTCTTGAACGTGCGCATGTTTATGCATCGCGCAATATGATGGAGCCGCTCTTTGCGCGAGGCACTGCGACAGACCGACCACCCCGGTCACATTTGGTTGAGTCGGTCTTGTTCCGGCGAATTTGTTGCAGAGGAAAACAAGTTCTTCAGCGAAAACCGGCTCTATGTTGGCGTAAATTTGGCAGATACGTGCCGAGGCAACCGGCTAGCAGGTCGCCTTGCCGCATTTCCGCACCGAATCGATCTTGTCCTTCAGCGTGTCGTAACCCATCGCGCCGACGATCATTTCGTTTGCCACGATGAAAGTCGGCGTGCCGTTGATGCCGAGCGCCTGCGCGATGCCCATGCTTTCGCGAATCGTGTCCACGACTTCCGGGTTCTCCATGTCTTTTTGAATACGCGCGACGTCGAAGCCCGCTTCCTTCGCAGCTTGCAGCGCACGCTCCTTGTTGGCTTCGCCCCTGCCGCCGAGGAGGCGCTTGTGGAATTCGAAATATTTGCCGCTGGTGTCCTGCATGCGCACGGCGACCGCGACCTTGGCGGCGTCCACCGAGCCCGGACCAAGCACAGGGAATTCCTTCAGCACGATCTTCAGATTCGGATCGTCCTTCACGAGTTTCATCACGTCGCCGAGCGCGTGCTTGCAATAGCCGCAGTTGTAATCGAAGAACTCGACGAGCGTTACATCGCCCTTCGGATTGCCGAACGAGGGCCCGCGCGGCGAATCGAAAATGACGGCGCGGTTGGCGGCGATCGTCGCGCTCTGCTTCTTCGTGTCTTCGGACGCCTGATATTTTTCCAGCGCCTCGAGCGCGTCGCGCAGCACTTCCGGATGCTTGACGAGATAATCCTTGATGATCGCCTCGATCTCCGGGCGGTCCTGGTCGGACAGCGCGCCGGCGGGCGTCGCAATGAACGCGAAAGCGGCCGCAGCAAATGCGGCGGCGAAGGAAAAACGGCGAAGCAACATTACGATTCTCCTGAGGCAAAACATGTCACAGCTTCGGGGGCTTGTAATTCACAATATCGTCAGACTTAATCCAGCCGGGCGAGCCGGCGGGGAAGGCTTTTTGCGCGCGCAGCGCAAGCTGCCGCGCGGTACGGATGTCGCCGTTGTTGAAGGCTTCCTGTGCGGAAGAAAGATCGGCGTTCGGCTGATCGCCTTTGCGCGCATAGGCGATCGCGAGCTCGCGGTAGCCGAGTGCGGCCGTCGGCTCCTTGGCGATCGCGGCACGCAATTCGTTGATCGCTTCGTCGGTGAGCGACTTGTCGTTGGTTTGCACAAGCGCCTGGCCAAGCAGGACGCGGATTAAGGCTGCGCCTTTCGAAAGCTGCACCGCATGGCGGAGCGGTCCGATCGCGTCGCGCGCCTTTCCGGCTTCAAGCAGCGCCTGTCCGCGCAGCTCGTACAAGTACGGATTGTTCGGCTGCTCCGAGATCAGAACGTCGATCTGCGCGAGAGCGCTGCGCAAATCGCCGTAGCGGTAGGTCGCGATCGCGCGCGCATAACGCGCGGGCGGCGACATGTCGGAAGTAGGATAGCGGCGGAGCGTCGTCCCGAGCGAGTCCGTGAACGCGAAGAGCTTCGCGCGCATCATGTCGTGGCGAAGCTGCAGCTCGGGCGGATCCTTCTTGTTGTAATAGGGACTCTGCTTCGCGAGGTTTTCGAGGTTCAAAATGCGCTCGCGCGGCATCGGATGGCTTTGCAGGTACGGATCGACCTGGTTCGAAATGAACATCGTATCGCGCGCGAAACGATCGAAGGTTTCCAGCATGCCGCGCGGCGATTGCTGTGTCGCCTCGAGGAATTTCACTCCCGCACGATCGGCGGATTCTTCCTGGGAGCGGACGTAAGAAAGAAGCGTTCGCTGAATCATGCTTTGCGGCGCCATGAGAATTCCCGGCGCAGCCTCGCCGATATTGTTGTTGCCGCGCGCGCCCGCAACCATCGCGCCCGCGCCCGCAAGCATTGCGAGAATCGCCATCGTCTGCATATTCGCAATCTGCTCGCGGCGGCGCGCGAGATGTCCGCCCGCGATATGGCCTGTTTCGTGGGCGAGCACGCCGATGATCTGGTTCGGTGTCTTCGAATCCGTCAGCGCGCCGAGATTGACGAAGATGCGCCTGCCGTCGGCCACGAAAGCGTTGAACTGCTTGTCGTTGATAATGACGACTTCGATCTTCTGGTTCTGCAGGCCCGCCGCCTTCAGGATCGGACGGGTATATTCGCGCAGGAGCTCCTCGGTTTCCGCGTCGCGGATAATCGGCATCGCACCCGAAGGCGCCGATTCCTGCGCGCGCGCGCGATAGCCCGCCGAAAAATCCGCGAGCAACAGCGCGCCGAGCGCGAGCGCGCTCGCCGCGCGCGCGATCCGTGCTTTAAGACCGGGACTAGCTGTTTTGGCGCTTCTCATGCGAAGGTTGTGGCCCTTTTCCGACCGTTCGCGGGCAAGCTACGGGCGCCGGGAAGGGCGGTCAACGCGATCTTCTTCCGAGGCTGTCATCGAAAGATTAAACGAAAGAGCGCGTGAATGCGGCGGCAGCGGGGCACAAAGGCATGAGGGAACAGGCAAACGCAGGAATCGCTGCCGCGAAGCGGCTGCTCGCGCCCTCGAACCGGAGCGGCGTGCCGCCCTTCATGGTGATGGATGTGATGGCCGCGGCCGCCCGGCTCGAGGAGGGCGGCGCGCGTGTCATTCACATGGAGGTGGGGCAGCCCGCCGCACCCGCGCCGTCGGCCGCGATCGCGGCGGCCGAAGCCGCGTTAAAGGCAAGGCGCATCGGCTATACCGAGGCGCTTGGGATTCCTTCGCTGCGTGCGCGCATTTCAAAGCATTACGCGGAAAGCTACGGGGCGGAGGCCGATCCCGCGCGCATTGTGATCACCACCGGATCGTCCGGCGGTTTCATTCTCGCTTTTCTCGCGCTGTTCGAGCCGGGCGACCGCGTCGCAGTCGCCGAGCCCGGCTATCCGCCGTACCGGCACATCCTCACCGCGCTCGGTTGCGAGCCGGTTCCGGTTCCAATTTCCGCCGAGACACGCTGGACGCTCACGGTCGACGGCGTGCTGGCGGCGCACCGGAACAAGAAGCTTGCGGGCGTGCTGGTCGCAAGCCCCGCGAACCCGACCGGCACGATGCTGGATGCCGAGCATCTCGGTGCGTTGGAGCGAGCCTGCGGCGACGCCGGCATCAAGTTCATCTCCGACGAGATCTATCACGGGCTCGATTACGCCTTTCCGGCGGAGACCGCGGCGAAAATTTCCGGCGACGCGGTCATCGTGAATTCGTTCTCGAAATATTTCTGCATGACCGGCTGGCGCATCGGCTGGCTGGTGGCGCCGGAAGCGCTCGTGCGCCCGATCGAGCGCCTGCAGCAAAATCTTGCGATCTCCGTGCCGACACTTTCGCAAATCGCGGCGGAAGCCGCCTTCGACGGCCGTGCGGAAATGGACGCGGTGAAGCGCGGCTATGAGGAGAACCGGAAAATCCTGATTGAGGGCCTGCCGAAAGCGGGCCTCGACAAATTTCTCCCCGCCGACGGCGCGTTTTATCTCTACGCCGATGTTTCCCGTTTCACCGGCGACAGCTTCGCTTTCGCGAAGCAAATGCTGGAAGAAACCCACGTGGCCGCGACCCCCGGAATCGATTTCGATCCTGTGCGCGGAAAACATTTCATCCGCTTCTGCTACGCGGGGGCGAACGCCGAGATGCTGGAAGCGGTGGAGCGCATCGCGCGCTGGCTGAAATGAGGGCGGCGGCAAAACCTCCCGTCAAGGACATCGTGCCTCCGCCGCGCACGATCCCCTATTTCGTTCCACCGCTGCTCAGCGGCGTAGCAGGCTTCATCGACGTCGTTACCTTCGTCGCCCTTTTTGGGCTTTATGTCGCGCAGGTGACCGGCAGCTTTGTCGTGGTCGGGGCGCAGATCGTGGAGCAAGGCGGCGCGAGCACGCTGATCAAAATTCTCGCGATTCCGATTTTTATCGCTGGCGCGATGGTGACGGTTCTGCTTTGCCATTGGCTCGCGCAGGTGCGCAGGTCGCTCCTCGGCTGGTCGCTCGCGCTCGAAGCCGTCTTGCTGATCGCGTTCTATGTTTGTGCGCGCTTGAGTCCGTTGAAAGACCCGAATGCGCCCTGGACGCTCGCCGCAAGCATCTTTGCGCTCGCCGCCATGGGCGTGCAGAGCGCGATGGTTCGTCTCCTGATGCGAAACGTCGCGTCGACAAACGTGATGACGACGAACACTTCGCTCCTCGGCATCGACGCCGCCGAACTTTTGATCGCCTGGCGCGAGAAGCGGAAATCGCCGCGCAGCCGCCGCGCGGCGAGAAACTTCGAGAAAGCCCATCGCAGCTTTTACGCGCTCTTTCAGATCACGCTCGGATTTGTCGCGGGCGCGGCGCTTGGCGCCGCCGTCTATCACGAGGCGGGCCTGAACGCCTTGCTCGGTCCGATCGGCGTGATCGCCGCGCTCGCGGCCTGGGCCTTCGAGCGCGACGTTTTCGGCGCGTAACTAGCCGCCCCGGAACCGCGACCACCAGCCCGACCGGCGCGGCCGCTCCTCTTCGATCTCTCCGCCGCCCTTGCTTTCCGATTCATCCCGCGCGGGAGCGGGTGGGGGCGTATGACCGCTCGAACTTTCGTCCTGCTCGAAATTGACGACGGGCGCGGGCTCACGCACCGTCGAGCGCCGCTTCGGCGCAGGCTCGCCCGAAGGAGCGGACGAGGGCTCTTGCGGTTGTTCGAACCGCGCGGGTTCGGGTTGCGGCGCGTCGTTCGACGGCCCGGTGTCGGGCATGCCCTCGGCCTCGAAATCGCTTCCCGACTGATGCGCCTCGAATGTTTGCATTGGCTCGCGGTGACGGTCGCGATCGCCGCGATTGCGCCGCCCGCCGCGCCGTCCGCGCCGCCGCCGCTTGCGCGACTCGCCGCCTTCGCGATGTTCGCCGCCGTGTGTTGCCTGGCTTTGATGCTCGCCCGCGGGCTCGAACGACTCTTCGCTTCCGGAAAATTCCGCGCTCTCGCCGAAGCTCTGCTGCGGCGCATGTTCGCGCTGGCCGCCGCGCCCGCGCCGCCCGCGCCGCCGCCTGCGGCCCCGGCGCTCGCCGCCGCCGTGATCGTGGTGTTGCTCTGCGGTTTCCTCGCCGCCTTCGGCGGACGCCGCCTCCTCCATTTCGCCGGCGAATTCCTCTTCCTCGCCGGTTTCCACCGCGACCGAATCGAGCGAAATCCGCGGCGCGATCGTCGCGGGCTTCTGCCGCGCGAGGCCGCCCCGTTCGATCACGAAGGATTGCTGGCCGGTAAGGCTCCCGTCCGACTGGATCATGATCATCACGCCGAACAAGTCCTCGAGCTGTCGAAGATGCGCGCGCTTGTTGTTCAGGACATAAAGCGCGACGTCGGGCTTCGCGCGCGCGATCACGTCGTGCGTCGCGCTCTTCATCAGCTGATCCTCGATGCCGCGCAGGAGCTGCAGCGCGACCGAGGAGACCGCGCGCACATGGCCGGTGCCGCCGCAGACCGGGCAGACTTCGGTCGAGGATTCCAGTACCCCCGTACGGATGCGTTGGCGCGACATTTCCAAGAGGCCGAAATGCGAGATGCGCCCGACCTGGATGCGCGCCCGGTCGTGCCGGAGAGCGTCCTTGAGCTTGCGCTCGACGTTCCGGTTGTTGCGCTTCTCCTCCATGTCGATGAAGTCGATGACAATGAGCCCCGCGAGGTCGCGAAGCCGAAGCTGGCGGGCGATTTCCTCCGCCGCCTCCATGTTGGTCTTGAGCGCCGTGTCCTCGATATGATGCTCGCGCGTGGAGCGGCCCGAGTTCACGTCGATCGAGACCAAGGCCTCGGTCGGGTTGATCACGATGTAGCCGCCGGACTTGAGTTGCACCGTCGGCGAGAACATCGCGTCCAGCTGATGCTCGACGCCGTAGCGCGCGAAGATCGGCTGCTTTTCCTTGTATTCGATCACGCTCTGCTCGTGGTTCGGCATGAGCATGCGCATGAATTCCTTCGCTTCCTCGTAGCCTTCGCGGCCGGCGACGATGACTTCGTCGGTCTCTTTATTGTAGAGATCGCGGATCGCGCGCTTGGTGAGCGAGCCTTCCTCGTAGACGAGGGAAGGAGCCTGCGATTTCAGCGTGAGCTCGCGCACGGTCTCCCAGAGGCGCAGGAGATATTCGAAGTCGCGCTTGATCTCGGGCTTGGTGCGCGAAGCGCCCGCGGTCCTGAGGATCACGCCCATGCCTTCCGGCACCTCGAGGTCTTCCACAAGTTCCTTCAGCCGCTGGCGGTCCTGCGAGCTGGTGATCTTCCGCGAGATGCCGCCGCCGCGCGAGGTATTCGGCATCAACACCGAATAGCGGCCCGCGAGCGAGAGATAAGTTGTGAGCGCCGCGCCCTTGGTGCCGCGCTCTTCCTTCACGACCTGCACCAGCAAGACCTGCCTGCGCTTGATGACTTCCTGGATCTTGTAGCGGCGGAAGCGGCGCGGCTGCCGCTCCGGCACTTCTTCCATGGCGCCGCCGCCGAGTTGCTCGACGGATTCATCTTCGGCCTGATCGCGGCGCGCCTCGCGTGCTTGCTCTTCGCCGTTTTCCATCGGCGAATGTTGTTCGCCCGCGAGTTCCGACGCTTCCGCGGCGCCTCCGGATTCCGAACCCACGGCGTCGCTGAAAGACGCGGCCGAGTGCTCGTGTTCCGCGGATTCGCCGTTTCCGTTTTCTTGTTCGTTTTCTTGCGCGCCGATTTCCTCGGGCGCTTCGTCGTCATGCGGCACTTCCTCGATCGAGCCGTTCTCGCTGTCCGGATGTTCTTCGGGAAGCGCGGCGTCCGCGCCGCTTTCGGATTCCTGTCCGGATTCCTGCGCGGGCTCCGAAATCGCTTCGTCGCGCCGCGCGGAGCGCGCCTGCTGGCGGGCGAGGCGGCGTTCTTCCGCTTCGCGCGCGGCGCGCTCTTCTTCCTCGATCAGCGCCTGCCGGTCGGCGACCGGAATTTGATAGTAGTCGGGATGGATTTCGCTGAAGGCGAGGAAGCCGTGCCGGTTGCCGCCGTAATCGACGAAACAGGCTTGCAGCGACGGTTCGACGCGCGTGACTTTGGCTAGATAGATATTCCCGCGAAGCTGGCGGCGATTGGCGGATTCGAAATCGAATTCCTCGACACGATTTCCACGGACGACCACAACCCGGGTTTCCTCGGGGTGGGATGCATCAATAAGCATCTTGTTGGCCATAGGGTTCTCTCTGGGCGGCGCGCGAAGACGGCGCCGCGAAATGGCGCGCGTAAAAATGAGCGAGCGCGCGCGAGGGGTTGGGTGAAAAGGCAGAGGGCGGCGGTAAAAAAGCCGCCGACAAAACGAGCAAGATGATCGGACGAATGTGAGTTCGACAGATATTCGACCGGCAGCGTCATCGCGCCCATGATCGCGTTCATGTCCTCGACCTTGTTATGCGGACGGCTTAACCGCCGTCCGGCTTGCAGCGCTGATCCGGGACCGCGCGTTCCGGTATTGGTCAAAATACCGGCGCTGCGTGCGCCCTGTGCGGATTGCCGGACGAATCCGGCGCGAACCACAAGCTGCCTATCTATTAGGGGCGGGGTCCCCCCTTTGCAAGGGAAACCGTCAAAAAGCGGTTATAAGCCCGGAATTACGCCGTTTGCGCGAGCAGGCAGGCCAAGCTTGAGGGGTGGTCAACCATGGGAACGTGACCGCTTTCGATGCTGAGCCGCTGCCAGCTCGGATCGGCTTCGAGCCGCTTCACCACCGCATCGAACGGGTGTGAGCGGAACTTCGAAGCGCGAATGTAGCTTTTCTTCGCGATCCGATCGCGCGCTCCGCCCAGGCGAATGACTTCGTTGAAGGTCGCGTAAGGCTGCGGCGTCGTTTGCCCGTCGACCCACGCGCGATTTTCTTTTGCCACCGCAAGCGACTCCGCAGGCAAGGCCGGCACGGAAACGCCGCCCGTCTTCGAAGCTTCCTTGTCGAGATAGCCCATGATGGACGCGGGCCAGTATTCGCGCATCGCCTTGCCGTTCTCCGGCACGAAGCCGTCGATCACGACGAAGGATTTTATTTTCTCCGGCATTTTCTCGGCAACGCCCGAGATCACCATGCCGCCATAGGAGTGGCCGACGAGCACGACGTTGTCGAGATCCTCCGCGATGATGAGACGGCAGATGTCGTCGACATGCGTGGAGAGGTTGATGTCCTTGGACAAAAGCTTCGCACGCTCGGCCAATCCCGTAAGCGTCGGCGCATAGACGCTGTGGCCTTCGGCTTCGAGGAGCGGAGCGAGCCGGCTCCATGCCCAGCCGCCCATCCAGGCGCCGTGCACGAGAACGAAAGTGGAGGGAGAGGTCATGGCGGCGCGCGTTATAGAGACGACCGCCGTCCCGTCAAAGCCGTCATGGCGGGGCTCGTCGCCTAAGCCGGGTTTACCCGACTTAGGCTCTTAAATACCTATCGAACTCGGGCAAGCCCGAGTTCGAATGCCATCCACGCTTTTCTTGCCGAACCGCCTTTAAGACGTGGATGGCCGGCACAAGAGTCTACCCTTGGGCCGGGCATGGACAGCACGGGATAGCAACCACCCCTTAACCACAGCCCTGTAGCTTGCCTGTAGTTGTGGGTGTGGCGTATGCGTCGGTGGACGTGCGTAGCGGCGTGCGGGTTGGTCTGCGTTCTGATGAGCGCGGGCGTAAGCTTGTCCTATGCCGCGCCGAAAGCAGTCGCCGCGGCACCCGCACCGGCGGCGACATCCAAAATTCATCGTCCCGGCACCGTCGCGCTCGACGCGCGGCTCGGCGGCGACGAGAAACGCACGCGCCTCGTCGTCGACCTTTCCAAGAAAGTCGAGATTTCCGCTTATACCGTCGCCGATCCCTATCGGGTGATCATCGATCTTCCCGATGTGAGTTTCGATCTCCCCGCGAATTCCGGCCGTGCGGGCCGCGGGCTGATTTCGGCGTTTCGCTACGGCCAGATCGGCCGCGGCAAGGCGCGGATCGTGTTAGATGCGCACGGCCCGGTGAAAATCGAAAAGAGCTTCGTGCAGACCGAATTCGAGGATCAGCCCGCGCGGCTCGTCGTCGATCTCGTCCCTACGGACGCTTCGACATTCAAGAAAAACGCGGAAGCCGTGAGACCCGTTGAGACGGTCGCGGCGGTGGTAAGCCAGAAATCCGTCCGCGAAACGCCGCCCGCGCCGCGCGAGATTCCGGTCGTCGTGATCGATCCCGGCCACGGCGGCATCGACTCGGGCGCGACCGGCGTCCACGGCGAGGACGAAAAGGACATCGTGCTCGCGACCGGAAAAATCCTGCGCGACAAATTGATGAAGACGGGCCGCTACAAGGTCGTGATGACGCGCTCCGGCGACACCTTCGTGCCGCTCAACGAGCGCGTCGCGATCGCGCGCGCGAACAAGGCCTCGCTTTTTATCTCGCTGCACGCCGACTACATCCCGAAGCGGGAAGGGGACGCGCGCGGGGCCACGATCTACACCGTGTCGAGCCGCGCCTCCGACCGCGAAGCCGCGCGCCTCGCGGAGAAAGAGAACAAGGCCGATCTCATCGCCGGGCTCGATCTTTCGAAGCAGAGCGACGACATCGTGAACATCCTCTACGATCTGACCCACCGCGAGACGCAGAATTTCTCATCGCTCTTCCAGCGCACGCTGGCCGGCCAGATGAAATCGGGCGGCATCCTGCTGCATCAGGATTCGATGCGCTCTGCGGGCTTCGTAGTGCTCAAGGCGCCGGACGTGCCGAGCGTCTTGGTCGAGCTCGGCTATGTCTCGAACGCCGAGGACGTGAAAAACCTCACCTCCGACGCCTGGCGCGACAAGGTCGCGGATTCGATCGCGGCTTCCGTGGACAGCTTCTTCGCCGAGCATTCGGCGGTGGCTTCGGTACGCTGAACGGCCCTCTCTTTCGAACTTGGGCTTGATGGCATTTTCGCCTCTCTGAACGCCGTCCACATCCCTCTCGCCGCAGGCCCGAAAAACGGGATAGCATGACCGGAATCGGGGCAGCCGGTCGCGCCGGGGCCGGGACGCCGAAAAGGGAGGCTTGCATGAAGCTGGAGTTGTTTTGGCTCGCGCTGACGACCATTTTGACCGGGCTGTTGTGGATTCCGTATATGCTCGATCGCATTTCCATTCGCGGCTTCATGGGCGCGATGGCGAACCCGTCGCCGCGCGACAAGTCGCATTCGCCTTGGGCGACGCGGCTCTTGTTCGCGCATATGAACACGATCGAAAATCTGGTCATTTTCGGACTTCTCGTGCTCGTGCTCGCTCAGCTCGAGATTTCAAATCGTACGACCGTGCTCGCGTCGGCGGCGTTCTTCTGGTCGCGGCTTGCCTATGTCGTGATCTACACGCTCGGCATTCCGGTCCTGCGCACGCTCGCCTTCGCCGTCGGCTTCGTCGCCCAGGCGGTGCTGGCGCTCGCGATTTTCCACGTGGTGTAACGCTGGTCATCCACTTGTCATGGCCGGGCTTGTCCCGGCCATCCACGTCTTAACGGGCTGTCGGCTAAAGAAGGCGTGGATGCCCGGCACAAGGCCGGGCATGACGGAATAGAGCTTTCCGTAGAAAATAAGCTCGATTCGATGCCTCAGCCCTTGTTTTCGCCATAGCTTGAGGCGAAGCAGGGGACGTGGTGTAAGTTCCGTCCCACCTCTGGCAGACAAACGGCTCCGCGGCCCATCCGACGAAGACAAGCATGCGTATTTTTATGCGGTTTCTGGGGTTCATGTTCGCGCTCGGCGCGATCATGTTCATCGTGGGCGCCGTTGCCGTCACCATGGTGATCTTCCACTACAACAAGGATCTGCCGGACTACACGGCGCTGCAGAAATACGAGCCGCCGGTGATGACCCGCGTCCATGCCGCCGACGGCTCGCTCGTCGCCGAATACGCCAAGGAGCGCCGCCTCTATATTCCGATCCAGGCCGTGCCGAAGCTCGTGAAAGAGGCCTTCATTTCGGCCGAGGACAAGAATTTCTACGATCACGGCGGCATCGATCCCGTCGGCATCATTCGCGCCGTGTTCAGCAATATCGAGAACTACGGCAAGCGCCGCCCGCAGGGCGCGTCGACGATCACGCAGCAGGTCGCGAAGAACTTCCTCGTTGGCGACGAGCGCTCGCTCACGCGCAAGATCAAGGAGGCGCTCTTGGCGATCCGTATCGAGCGCGCCTACTCGAAAGACAAAATTCTTGAACTGTATCTGAACGAAATTTATCTCGGCCTCGGCGCCTACGGCATCGCCGCCGCCTCGCTCATCTATTTCGATAAGTCGGTGCACGAGTTGACCACGGAGGAGGCGGCTTATCTCGCCGCGCTCCCGAAAGCGCCGACCTCGCTGCATCCCTTCCGCCAGCATGACCGCGCGGTCGAGCGGCGGAACTACGTCATCGATCGCATGGTCGAGAACGGCTACATCTCGCCGGAGGAAGGCAAGCGCGCCCGCGCAGCGCCGCTCAAGGTGACGCCGCGCCCGACCGGCGCGCATATCTTCTCCGCCGAATATTTCGCCGAGGAAGTCCGCCGCGAAATCTACGAGCGTTACGGCGAGAAAAAATTGTACGAAGGCGGACTTTCGATCCGCACCACGCTCAATCCGAAATTGCAGGTGATCGCCAAGAAGGCGCTTGCCGACAACCTCGTGAAGTTCGACGAGGCAAAAGGCTGGCGCGGCGCGCCGGCGACGATCGACATTTCCGGCGACTGGGGCGCGAAGCTCGCCGAACAGCGCGCCCTGAACGACATCAGCTGGAAGCTCGCGGTCGTGCTCGACGCGGACGCCACGCAGGTCAAAATCGGCATCCAGCCGCAGCGCACGGGTTCCGGCCAGGTCTCGAAGGAGCGCGAAACCGGCATCATTCCCCTCGACGGGCTGAAATGGGCGAAGTGGTCGGACGGCCCCGAAAAGGGGAAGGCCATTACCAAGGCGACGCAGGTGCTGAAGGCAGGCGACGTCGTTTACGTCGAGCCGCTCACCGGCAAGGACGGCAAGCCGATCGAAGGCCAGTGGCGGCTACGGCAGGTGCCGGAGGTCGAAGGCGCTATCGTCGCGATGGATCCGTGGACGGGGCGCGTGCTCGCGATGTCCGGCGGTTTCTCCTTCGACGAGAGCCAGTTCAACCGCGCGACGCAAGCGATGCGTCAGCCCGGCTCCTCCTTCAAACCGTTCGTCTATGCGGCGGCGCTCGACAACGGCTACACGCCGTCCACGGTCGTATTGGACGCGCCCATCGAAATCAATCAGGGTCCGGGCCTGCCGCCGTGGAAGCCCGAAAACTACGCCAAGAAATTCTACGGCCCGCAGACGCTCCGCTTCGGCATCGAGCAGTCGCGTAACGTCATGACCGTGCGCCTTGCACAGGACGTCGGCATGCCGCTCGTCGCCGAATATGTGAAGAAGTTCGGCGTCTACGACAATCTGCAGCCGATCCTTTCGATGGCGCTCGGCGCCGGCGAGACGACCGTGATGCGCATGGTCGCGGGCTATTCGATGTTCGATAACGGCGGCCGTTTGATCAAACCGACCTTGATCGACCGCATCCAGGACCGCTACGGCAAAACGATCTATCAGCACGATCAGCGCGAATGCATCGGCTGCAATGCCGACAAATGGGCGAACCAGCCCGAGCCCACGGTCGTCGACAAGCGCCCGGTGGTGCTCGATCCGATGACAGCTTATCAGGTCACGTCGATCCTGGAAGGCGTCGTGCAGCGCGGGACCGCGACCATCATGCGCGACCTCAATCGCCCGATCGCGGGCAAGACCGGCACGACGAACGACGAAAAGGATGTCTGGTTCATCGGCTACACGCCGGAAATGGTTGTCGGCGCTTACATGGGTTACGACAAGCCGCGCCATCTCGGCCGCGGCGTGAGCGGCGGCCACAACGCGGCGCCGATCGTAAAAGAATTCATGAAACAGGCGCTCGCTGACACGCCGGCGCAGCCGTTCCGCGTTCCGCCTGGGATCAAGCTCATCCGCATCAACGCGCGTACTGGTTTGCGTGCGGGTCCGAACGACGACAAGGTGATCCTGGAGGCCTTCAAACCCGGCACCGCGCCGCCTGACGCGTACTCCGTGATCGGGCTTTCGGACGACACCGGCAATCCCTATGGCGGCGGCGTCTCGCCGGAAGCGCAGCGCCAGCTCGGCCGCGGCCCGCACGGGTTGTGGTGACGGAACTTTCCCACCGCACGAAATTTTGAAAAGCGGAACGATTTTTCCGCCACGGCGATTCGTTATTCGAGTCCCCGTTCAATTTCGTTCGCACATTTCGGAGATCGTGATGAAAAACGCCGTTCGCGTCGCGCTCACAGCAGTCTTCACTCTCGCCATTCTTCCGATCGCTTTTGCGCAAGCCCCGACGCGCGTGCGCGGCACAATCGAAAAAGTCGAAGGTTCCACACTGGTGGTGAAGGCGCGGGACGGGTCGGAACTCCGCGTAAAGCCGAAACCCGACGCGAAGGTGTACGGCATCACGAAGACTTCGCTCGATAGCATCAAGCCGGGTTCCTATGTCGGCTCCGCCGCGGTTCCGACGCCCGACGGCAACCTGAAGGCGCTCGAAGTGCACGTCTTCCCCGAAAACATGCGCGGCACCGGGGAAGGGCACCGTTCTTTCGACATGGGGCCGAAGAACACCATGACGAACGCGACCGTCGTCGATGCCGAGGTCGGGCAGGACGGCAGGACGCTTTCGGTCAAATACAAGGGCGGCGAGAAGAAAATCACGGTGCCGCCGACGGCGCCGGTCGTCACGTACGTTCCCGCGAGCAAGGACGATCTCAAGCCGGGCGTCAGGATCGTGATCCCGAATGCGGCCAAGTTGCCCGACGGGACGTTCGAAACCGCGGGCATCAATGTCGGCGTGAACGGGACGACCCCGCCGATGTAGCGCGTCTTTCTTTCTTTTGTCATTGCCGGGCTTGACCCGGCAATCCATGATGCAGTGCGGTTTACGTGGGAAGTCATCATGGATGCCCGGGATGAGCCCGGGCATGACGTGCGGAGGCGTTTATGCGCAAGCCTTCCTTGGCGGTAATTTCCCTGCTCGTGGCATCCTCTGTTTTTCTATATGCAGGCGAAATGCACGCGCAACAAAAGACCACGGTCGTCCTCGGCACCGCGACGCCGGGCGGCGGCTTCCCGCTTTACGGCAAGGCCTTCGCCGAGGCGATCAACGAAACGGATCCCTCGCTTTTCATCGAGACGAAAAACACCAAAGGCAGCACCGAGAACATTCCGCTCCTGGAGGAAGACAAGCTCGACATCGGGCTCGTGCAGGGCGAGGCGGCGCATGACGCTTTCGTCGGCTCGAAACATCGGAAGCCGACGAATTTGAAAATCATCGCCGCGATGTATTCGACCGCCGGCATGTTCATCGTGCGCGCCGACAGCCCCGCGAAGTCGATCAAGGATCTTGTCGGCAAGCCCGTCGCCTTCGGCGCCAAGGGCTCCGGCCTCGTGATCCTGTCGCGCTATGTGCTCGACGGCATGGGGCTCGATCAGGATAAGGATTTTCAGGCGGTCTATCTCGAGAAGGCGGGCGACGGGCCGGAAATAGTGCAGGACGGCCGCGTCGCGGCGCTCTGGGGCGGCGGCATCGGCTGGCCGGGCTTCACCAAGCTCATGAGTTCGCCAGGCGGCGCGCGTTTCATCGCGCCCTCGGCCAGCGAAATCAAAGCGATCCGCGAGAAGCATCCGTTTCTCAAGGAAGTGACGATGCCCGCGAACAGCTATCCGGGGCAGAGCGAGCCCGTGCATTCCGTCGGCTCGTGGAGTTTCGTGCTCGCACGCTCAACGCTCGACATGGATGTCGCGTATCGGATCGCGCGGGCATTGCATAAAGCCGAGCCGCTCATCGGCCAGAAGCTCGCGCAGGCGAAGGAGACGACGCTCGCGAACACGGTCAAGGCCGCGCCCAATCCCGGCTATATCCATCCGGGCGTGATGCGCTATCTGATCGAGAACGGGCTGTTGCGTTAGCGATCCTGCTTCGGGCTCATAAAACGCGACACGCCGAGAACCGCCAATCCGATGCTCGCAGGAAAGAGCGCAAGCATACTTCCGCTCGCCGCGAGCGCCGCCGTACCCGCCCAGGAAATCGAGGAGAAGGCTTCCGCGAAAGTCGCGACGCGCGACGAGGTGTGACGGCGGCGGAAGTGGCTGCGCTTCGCCTGCGCGCGAAACCAGAGCTGGATCATGGTGGCGGCGACGACCGCGATGGCAGCGCCCGCTGCTGTGATCGCCGCCTCATAGGCTGAGGCGAGAAAGAGCGCCGCGACGAACGGCGCGAAGACGAGCGCGCAGGCGCCGAGCACGGCTTCGATCTTGGCGCGGATGATGAAGCGCGGCGGGACAGGAGCGGTGGCGACGAGTTCGGGCGCGTCCTCGCCGGAGATCGCAAGCCACGCGAGCCCGCCCGCGAGCTGTCCCGCCGCCATGACGAGAACCGGAACGAGAATAAGCAGCGCGCCCGCGCCGTCGCCGTAATTGCGCCAGAGCAGGATTGCGGGCGGCACGAGATAGAGAATCTGCATAAGCGTTTGCGAAACGAGCCACGGGTCGCGGCGCAAGAGCGCCCATTCCTTTCGCCGCAGTGCGCGATCCGGCGAAAGATTCCGGAAGCCCGCGCGCGATGATCGCTTTCTTGCCTCGAACGAAACGCCCGCCGCCGCAACCGCGTGATCGCCGAAGCGCGGCGCGAAAATCGCGACGGCGGCGAAAAGAAGCGTCATGCTGGCGATGAAGGTGATTGCGAGCGCGTGCACGTCGCCCAACATCGCGCGAGCCGGAAGCCATAGGGCGCTTGTCGTATCCGGCAGATGCGCGGCAAGCACATCCGATTGCAGAAAAACAAAACGCGAAAGGTCGCCGTATGACAGGATCGCGCCGATCTGCAGCCCGATCACGAAACCGGCGCCGATCACGGCGGCCACGATCTGTGCCACGAGCCGCGTGCGTTTCGCGCCGATCGTGCGAAACAGCCCGACCGTAAAGCCGACCGCGAGCGCCGCCGCGGCGGCGCCCATCGAGAGCACGACGCCGTAGGCCGAGAGCCAGCGCGCACCATGCCAGAGCGCCATCACGTTGATGAACGGACCCGCAAGAAGAAGCGCCATCAAAATTGCGCCCGCCGCCATCGTCACGATGCGGAGCGAGAAGACGCGCCGCGCCGAGGCAGGCGAGGAGAGGATGAGGTCGAGATCGGAACGCGTGTAGAAGGCGCGCGTCACCGACTCCATCGCCTGCGAGATCATCAGTGCGAAGGAAAGCAGCGCCGAGCCGGAAATGAGAATCAGCGCCGCCTTGGAGGGGGCACTGCCGGGATCGGCGACATTGCGGAGCCCTAGCACCGCCATGCCGTGCATGAACAGCACGAATCCAATCAGCGCGAAGAAGGCGACAGCCATGCGGCTTCGCTTGCCGCCGGTCATCATCGAAAGCCAGTCGCGCCAGGCAAGACGCAATTCGTGCGCGGCGAACCAGACGGTGGTGGCAGGCGCGCTCATTGTTTCTTCCTGTCATGCCCGGCCTTGTGCCGGGCATCCACGCCTTTCTTTTCTTCCCGCAGCAAAGACGTGGATGGCCGGGACAAGCCCGGCCATGACGAGCTTCTAGGTTTGCGCACTATCACGCAGCCGCCTGTTCCGCGACCAAGGTGAGAAACGTGTCTTCCAGCGTCGCTGTGCCGCGTGCGCGGACGCGAAGCTCGTCGAGCGTTCCTTCCGCGATCAGCCGCCCGTGCGCGATGATGCCAATGCGGTCGGCCATGCGCTCGGCGACTTCGAGAATGTGCGTGGTCATGATGACCGTGCCGCCCGCGTTCACGCGTTCGCGCAACACACTTTTCACCTGCCGCGCGGAACCGGCGTCGAGCCCGGTGAGCGGCTCGTCGAGAATGATGACTTTCGGTTCGTGCACGAGTGCCCCCGCGAGCGCCACCTTCTGCCGCATCCCCTTGGAGAAGCCTTCGCAGCGCTCATGCGCATGCGCGCTCAAGCCGAGCCAGCCGAGAAGCTCATGCGCCCGCGCTTCCGCGACATTCGCATCCACCTGCCAAAGCCCGGCGACGAATTCGAGATATTCGAGGGGCGTCAGCTTGTCGTAGATCATCGGCTCGTCCGAGACCCAGGCGAGCACGGCTTTCGCGGCGACCGGATCCTTGAGTGCGTCAATCTCCGCGAGGCGGATTTCGCCCGCATCGGGTTTGAGCAGCCCCGCCACCATGCGGAGCGTCGTGGTCTTGCCCGCGCCGTTCGGGCCTACGAGCGCGTAGAATTCGCCGCGCCTGACCGTCAGATCGAGGCCGTCGACGGCCGGGCGCCCGAAGCGTTTCGCCAGTCCGCGGATTTCGAGCGCGGGAATGTCTCGGTGCTGCATGGGGGCTCGCATGGTGTGGCGCGCGAGCCTAGGAGAGAGAAGTTTCCCGCCCGTGAAGCATCAATTAAAATTTTAGGGATCGGACCAACACCGTCATCACCGGGCCGCAGCGGCCCGTGAGCGTAGCGAACGGTCGCTGCTGCGAGACCCGGTGATCCATGGTGAAGCCCGGTCCGCGCCGATAGTCGTCATGGATTGCCGGGTCTCGTCCGCGCCGCGGCTCGCTTTGCTCCCGACGGCCCGGCATGACAAGGTTAGGTTTTGCTTTTCACCCGAAGGTTGCTAAGAAAATCCGCGAGGAAGTCAGAATCATGCGCGCGGAAACGCAGAAAATCGTCGAAGAGATCGAGCAGTCTTTCGGGCTGCTGAGGAGGTCGCTTTGACGTCGACAAGGCCGAGAAGCGGCTGGCGGAGCTGAACCGCCTCGCCGAAGACCCCAAGCTCTGGGACGACCCGCAAAAAGCGTCGAAACTGATGCAGGAGCGCACCTCGCTCGGCGAGCAGCTGGATGCGCTTACGCGTATCGGTCAAGAGCTCAAGGACAACATTGAGCTCATCGAGCTCGGCGAAGCCGAGAAGGACGAGGGCGTGATCAAGGAGGCGGAAGCCGCGCTCCTGAAGCTGCGCGACGAGACCGCGCATCGTCAGGTCGAGGCGCTCTTGTCCGGCGAGGCCGACGCCAACGACACCTATCTCGAAGTCCATGCCGGCGCTGGCGGCACCGAAAGCCAGGACTGGGCCGAGATGTTGCTGCGCATGTACATGCGCTGGGCGCAGGATCACGGCTTCAAGGTTTCGGTGCTCGACCGCACCGACGGCGAGGGCGCGGGCATCAAGTCCGCCACGATCGAAATCAAGGGCAAGGACGCCTATGGCTGGCTGAAAACGGAGTCCGGCGTGCACCGGCTCGTCCGCATTTCGCCTTACGACGCGAACGCCCGGCGGCACACTTCGTTTTCGAGCGTGACCGTTTATCCCGTCGTCGACGACGACATCAAAATCGACATTGATGAATCGCAAGTGCGCGTGGATACCATGCGTTCCGGCGGCGCGGGCGGCCAGCACGTCAACAAAACCGAGTCCGCCGTGCGACTCACCCATATCCCGACCGGGATCGCCGTTGTCTCGCAGGGCGACCGCTCGCAGCACAAGAACCGCGCCGAGGCCTGGCGCATGCTGCGCGCGAAACTCTACGAGCGGGAACTGAAGGCGCGCGAGGAAAAGGCGGCGGCCGAGCAGGCGGCGAAGACCGACATCGGCTGGGGCCACCAGATCCGCTCCTACGTCTTGCAGCCTTATCAGCTCGTGAAGGATTTGCGCACCGGCCACACCAGCACCAGCCCCGATCGCGTGCTCGACGGCGATCTCGACGGCTTCATGGAAGCGGAGCTCGCCCGCCGCACCTTCGGCGGCGGGCCGGAGAGCGTGGAGGATGTCGAATAGGTTGCGGCCTATGGGTGCGCAGAAACAAGCACCCCTTTATAAGTTTTTTAACCATCGCAACCTCTTAATCAAAACGATCACCCTGTAGGAACGCCTGCTCGTGCCGTTCGTCGCAGGCAACGCGAGGAGCCTCGACATGGTGAAGCCTGCACGTTCCGCTTTTTTGGCGACAATTCTCGTTTTCGCTTTTTCAAGCGGGTCGGCGTCCGCCGAAAACGGGGTTTTCAAAGACAAGATCGTCTTCGGACAGGTCGCGGCGCTCACCGGTCCGGCGCAGCTTCTTGGTCAGGGCATGCGAGAAGGCATTCTCGCCGCCTTTGAGGAAGCCAATCGCGCCGGAGGAGTCCACGGGCGAAAACTGGAATTGAAGTCCCTCGACGACGGTTACGAGCCCGAAAAAACAATCGAGGCCACCAAGAAGCTGATCAACGAGGAAAAAGTTTTTGCACTGGTTGGCGCTGTCGGAACGCCGACATCGAAGGCCGGCCAGCCAATCGCAACCGAAGCCAAGGTGCCGTTCATCGGTCCGTTCACCGGCGCCGAATTTTTGCGCGGTCCTTACAAGCGGTACGTCGTAAACGTTCGCAGTTCCTATTTTCAGGAAACGGAGGCCTGGATCGAACATCTGACGAAGGACCTCGGCATCTCGAGGATCGCCATTCTTTACCAGGACGACGCCTTCGGGCTGGCGGGGCTTGCGGGAGTCGAGCGCGCACTCGCCAAGCGCAACATGTCCTTGGTCGCGTTCGGATCTTACATACGAAATACGACAGCGGTTAAGACGGCTCTTCTGGATATTATGAAGGCGCAACCGCAAGCGGTCGTAACTGTCGGAGCTTACAAGCCGGTCGCGACGTTTGTGAAGGTCGCACGGCAGATGAGATTCGATCCGGTTTTCGTCGCCATCTCGTTTGTCGGCTCGGACGCCCTAGCGCGTGAACTGGGCAGCGACGGCAACGGCGTCGTCATCAGTCAGGTCGTGCCTTTCCCGAGAGATACGAACATCCCTCTGGTGGCGGCGTATCAGGCGGCACTGAAGGCGTCGGCGCCCGACAGCAAGCCGGGTTTTGTGTCGATCGAGGGATATATCGTCGGCCGTCTGGTCGTGGAGACACTAAAGCGGATTTCCGGCGAGCCGTCGCGGGAAGCCTTCCTGGATGCGATCACGAAGGGTGAATTCGATTTCCAGGGAGTGAAGCTCCATTACACCGCCGACAAAAATCAAGGCATGGATCAGGTTTTTCTCACCGTCGTGCAGCCCGATGGATCGCTCAAGCCGGTGACGCGATTGCTCAGAACATCGGGACGATGATCAAGGCAACTGCTTGGATGCTCGCAGATGAAACTACACTCGGCTGTATCGAAACTTCGTCTCTGGTTGGGCCGCGCCGTATGGCGTAGCTGGCTCGGCACCGTTCGCGGTCGGCTCTATATCGCGTTCGGTTTCGCCGCGAGCATGACCGTGATCGGTTCGCTGATTGCGCTCTATATTTTCACGACGGTCGGAGACACCACGACCGAGATCGTATCGCGCAGCACGCCTGCTATGGTCGATTCGCTCCGGCTCGCCGAGGAAACGAGCAGTCTGCTTGCGACCGCGCCAAAGCTCATGGCCGCAAACGACGAGGCGCGCCGGGTCGAAATCGCCAGCGAACTGAGCGAGAAGGAGCGCCGCTTCTCCGAACTGATTGAACGGCTGCGCAAGATCACCGGCAAGAACGACATGGCGATCGCGGCCGCCAAGGACTCCATGATGGGGCGGCTGAACACGCTGAATCAGGCGGTGGCCGATCGCATCGCGACCGCGAATAAACGCCAAAAAATGGCGGCCTTGGCGCGAAAAACCCATGAACAGTTCTTCGCAGCCATTAACACGGTCGTGGACGACACGAACTTTGAGTTCATGACAACAGGCCGGAACGCGGGAACCGACGCGTCGGTCGAGCTTGTCGAATTGTTGCGCCGGGCGCTGGAGGTTCAATCGGAGATCAACCTGTTTGCGGGACTCCTTACCGAAGCTTCGCTGGTGACGGAACGCGCGCGCCTTCAGCCGTTACGCGACCTTATCGGCTCGGCCGAACGGAAGATCGCAGCCAATCTCAAGGCGATGCCGCGCGGCGAGGCGCGGCAGCAGCTGACACAGATGTACGAGCGCATGGTCTCGTTCGCCGGCAAGGACGGAATTATCGATTTGCGGAATCAGGAGCTCACGTCGCGGGAGGAAGCGGATTCGACATTCGCGGAAACGGTGCAGGAAGCCGCAAAATTAAAACAGGCAGTGGGTCATCTGGTTGATGTGCACAATCGCAATACGCAATCGCTTGTTTCCCGCGCGGAAGAGCAAATTCGCGCCGGCCGTGCAAGCCTGATCGCCCTCGCCATTGTCGCACTGGCCGCAGCCGCTTTGGTGGCATGGCTCTACGTCGCCAGAAATCTCGTTCGGCGCCTCGACGTCGTGAGCGAAGCCATGCGGCGAATCGCCCGCGGCGATACGGACGTCAAAATTCCTGAGGACGGCCACGACGAAATTGCCGATATGGCGAAAGCCCTCATCGTTTTTCGGACGGCCACGAGTGAAGTCAATGCCGCGCGCGCCAGCGAGGTTTCCCGCGCGCGGCAAGCCGAGACCCGCCGTCGGGAAATTGAGCGCGCGACGGCCGATTTCGAGCGAGCCATCTCCGATGTCGTCGGGGCTTTGGAACACGCTTCCAGGCACATGAACGATTCCGCTGGCACCATGACAATGAGCGCCAGCAACAACCGGTCGCATGCGACAGTCACGGCCAAGGCCACGGCGGAAGCGACGTCGAACGTCGAGAATCTTGCATCCGCCGCCGAGGAAATGGCTCGGTCGGTCCAGCATATTTCGACGCAGGTTCGCGACTCCGCGGCCGTCGCACGGCAGGCCATGGACGATGCGCAATCCGTGGTAGCCGTTGTCGAAAGCCTTACCAATTCGGTGACTCAGATCGGGGCAGTCAGCGAGCTCATTCAGAATATCGCGGCGCAGACGAATCTCCTGGCGCTCAACGCGACGATCGAGGCCGCCCGTGCCGGCGAAGCGGGACGAGGATTTGCGGTTGTCGCGCAGGAGGTAAAAAATCTCGCGACGCAAACCGCGAAGGCGACCGAGAATATCGCCCAGCAGATTTCGGAAATTGAAGGCACGACCTCTCATGCCGCCGATGCCATGAAGGGCATCACCAATACAATTGCCCGGCTCGATGCGATTGCAAGCACGGTAGCGGCTGCGGTGGAGCAACAGGGCTGCGTAACCCAGGAAATCGCGCGAAGTGCAAGCGCAGTCGCGCAAGGAACGCGGGAAGTCGCGGCGAATGTCGAACACAGCTCGGAGGCCGCCGCAGAAATCGATCAAATTGCGAACAAGGTTTCCTCCGCCGCGGGCGAGCTTTCGAAGCGATCCGACACGCTCGCAAAGGCGGTTGATCGATTCCTGGCCCAGATGCGCGCTGCATAGAGTCCGTTAGCGGAGCCCGGGCGCCGCTCTTTCGGCGGCGGCCCGGAAAGCGTAGAGGACGTGGAGTAGTTTCGCTCCGCATCTCAACTGTCATGGCCGGGCTTGTCCCGGCCATCCACGTCTTTCTGATGCGCGGCTGCTAAGGCGTGGATGCCCGGCACAAGAGTCTACCCTTGGGCCGGCCACCGATCTCGGGTTTACCCGAGATCGGCGATATCAAAGGGTACAAGTCGGCTAAAGCCGGCTTGTATGGCCGGACCCGAGGGCCGGGCATGACGAATTTTCCGGTTGCGCGAGAAACTACCGCCCGAACATCGGCATCCGCGCCATGTTGATCATCATGTTGTAGCTGTTCACGACGCCGTTGTAGTCCATGGAATAGAAATTCGGATCGGCGCGGCCCTTGGCGAGCTTGTCCTTCACTTCGCGCAGTCGGCCGACGATGTCGCGCGGATAGTGGTCGACCGGGCCGGATTTTCCGCTGTCACGCACATAAGCGTCGAATTCGCGCGCGGCGTCGGCAAGCTTCGAAATCGCGAGATCGAACTCCTTCATGTCGCCGGGCCGGCGCGGGTCCTGCGGCATGAGGTCGACCGCTTTCTTCGCGAGCATCATCGTGCGCTTCATGTGCCAGCGATATTGTTTGCCTTCGGCTTTCTCGATACGCGCAAGCTCAAGCGTATCGAGTTTGTCCTTCAACTCTTCCTGCAGATTATCCATCTTGTCGCGCGCCGCCATGAAAGCGCGCGCGGCCGGCACGAGCTGGCCGTGCAGCCGCTTCGCGCCGGCGGCGTTGTCGGACATGTAATCCTTACGGTCGTAGTAATCGTTCGCTTCGTTCATAATCGGAAAAACGGTCTCGAACGCGCTCGCAAGCTCCTTTGCCGCGGCATCGAGCGCGGGCGCGGCGGGCGGCGTATCGGCGGCCTTGCGCGCGGCCGCGATCGCCTCGCGCGCGCTCGAAGCGCCAACGGAGTAGAGGCCGTAGATGATACGCTCCTTGCCGGTCGGGCCGCGTTCGAGATTCACCCAGCTCAAGTAACGATTCCACGAGTCGCGGGCACGCAGCGATTCGTTGAGTAGTTTGACATAGGCGTTGTTCTTGGCGATCCACCTGTCGAGATCGGCTTCCTGCACCTCGTAACCTTGCGCGTGTGCCGCGACGGTATGGAGGCTGGCGGCGAACAGGGCGGCGGCTACAATGGAGCGCAAAAGTTTCATGAACCATCTCCGTGCAATATCTTTGATGCGAAAGCCCGTTACGATCGCTTAAAGAGGAAACCTATGAAGCCTGCGATGCGCCGCGCTGTGATTGCCGTCACGTTTGCCCTGTTTGCCGCACCCGCGGCCGCGGCTGACCCATCCGGCACGTGGCTCACCGCCGACGGCGAGGCGAGGGTGCAGATTTCGAATTGCGGATCGGCCTATTGCGGCAGGATCGTCTGGCTCAAGGAGCCGAACGATCCGCAAACCGGAAAACCCAAGCTCGACAAATTCAACAAGGACGCTTCGAAGCAATCGCGTCCCGTCATTGGCCTGCAGATCATTTCCGGCATGGAGGCGAGCGGCGCGAATCTGTGGAAAGGCTCGCTGTACAATCCCGAGGACGGCAATACCTTCACCGGCTCGCTCGCGCTGCAGGGCGCGGATCGCATGAAGCTCGAGGGCTGCGTTCTCGCGCTCTTTTGCCGCTCGGAAGTGTGGAAACGGACGAATTGACGACGATAGGCGCTATTGCGGAGGGGGTTCTGTCTACGCATAATATTCCGGTCGCGGTGGCGTAGGGATGCAGCATGGCGGTTCTGGTTCGATTTCTGACCGGATTGGGCTTCCTCTTTTTGGCCGCGGTTCCGGCCGGCTCCGCCGAAACGTCCCGTGACAAGGTGTATTTCGATCCGGCTGCCATCAATGCTTCGCCCGAAGCGTTCAATCCGATGATCGCACTGCCTCAAATCCCGGACTATACGCCGCCCGGTTCCTGGCAGCTCAACGCAATAAAACCCGCCGAGTTGCGCCTCGGCCCCTGGAGGCCTCAGCCGCTCTCGATAAACGACGAAAAGGAAAAGAAAGAAGACGACTTGGCGGGCCGTATCCCGCTGAACGGCGGTTCCTTCGGCATCGAGACCGAGCGCAAATTCAACGCCGACAAAAGCATTCCTTCCCCGAGTCAGTTCTTCGACAGCGCGATCGATCGATACTCCAAAAAGCCGTTCGTCGGTCTGTCCATCGAAGCGCCCTTTAATTCAGAGGACCGCTAGTTTTGGAGGCGCCTTGCCGGAATCGGCTGCGCCCTTCATAAGGCCGCATGGCGAAAATCATCGAGCGCTGGCCGGAACTTCCGTACAACGCGTGGAAAGACACACGCGACACGCTGCATCTCTGGACGCAAATCGTCGGCAAGATCCGGCTTGCACAGATGCCGTGGCAAAATCATTCCTGGCACGTGACACTTTACGTCACCGCGCGCGGGCTTACCACCGGGCCGATGCCGTGGAACGGCGGCTCGTTTCAGATCGGCTTCGATTTCATCGATCACGTGCTGCAGATCCGCACGAGCGACGGAAGGCTGCGGGAATTTTCGCTTCGCCCCATGCCGGTCGCTGAATTCTACGCGGGTGTCGTCGTCTCACTCGCCGATCTCGGGATATCCGTTCGCATCCACACGATGCCGAACGAAATTCCCGATGCCGTTCCGTTCGATCAGGACACAGTGCACAAATCCTACGATCCGGATTATGCGCACCGCTTCTGGCGCGTGCTCTTGGCGGCGAACGAGGTGTTCGCGAAATTCCGCACCGGCTTTCTCGGCAAGGTGAGCCCCGTGCATTTTTTCTGGGGGAGCTTCGATCTCGCGGTCACGCGCTTTTCCGGCCGCGTCGCGCCGAAGCATCCGGGTGGCGTGCCGCATCTGCCGAATGCCGTCGCGCAGGAAGCCTATTCGCACGAAGTGTCGAGCGCGGGCTTCTGGCCGGGCGGCGGCGGGCCGGTCGAATACGCCGCGTTCTATTCCTACGCCTATCCCGCGCCGGAGGGCTTTGCTTCCGCCACAGTGCGTCCGGGCGAGGCATTTTTCAGCAAGGAGCTCGGAGAGTTCATTCTGCCCTATGACGCCGTGAGGACCGCGAGCGATCCCGACAAGGCGCTGATGGAATTTTTGCAGAGCACGTACGAAGCCGCCGCCAATCTCGGAAAGTGGGATCGCAAGGCGCTGGAATGCGCGTTCGGCGAGCCGGGGAGGGTGAGGGCGGTGTAGTGCCGATCTCCTCATGCTGAGAGGCTGGCCGAAAATGCGAGCAATATCTTCAGGGACTTTCTAATCGCCTGAAGATGGATCTTTTTTCGTCATGGCCGGGCTTGTCCCGGCCATCCACGTCTTTCTGCTGTCTTTGAAGCAAAGGCGTGGATGCCCGGCACAAGAGTCTACCCTTGGGCCGGCCGAAGGCCGGACCCGAGGGCCGGGCATGACGCGCTTCGCGCGTCACTTCTTCTCCAACAGCAGCGTCCCTTCCTTCTTGATCGCGGGCGTAATCACCTTCGCAAGCTTGGCCAGGAGCCACGGCAGCTCGACATCGAGCTTCACGTAATTCTCCGCGACCAGGATTGTCCCGTTCACCTGCTGGGCGAGGGCGCTCACGCCGAAATGCAGCGTATCACCCTCCCAGCGCTCTTCCTGGATCGTCAGTACGCTGGCGAAGGAAGTGCGCGCTTCCGTAATACCGGTCTTAATGCGCCGCAGCGCCTCTTCCTTCCCGTGGTGATGGGGGATCGAAACCGTGATCGTCTCGCGCATGGCGCTCGTCCTCGAACCGGGATGGCCCACACCCATGTAGGCGCGATTGACGCCGGGGGAAGCCTCCGCCGGACTTGGGCACCGAAAAAATTCCGCCGGGTCTCAGCCACATTCTGGCCGGATTGCGTGGCAAGTTTCGGTGTGGGGGGCTCACCGCGGCAAGGCCGCCGGGGGCCAGACGATGTCCACAGCATTACGCGAAGGCGTGCAGCGCCTCGAAATCACCACGCGCGTCACGCTCGGCGTGCTCGCACTCGCAAGCGGCGTCTATACTTATCTCGGCGTGCGCGAGCTTTTGAACGGTAACGCCACCGTCGTCTTTTTCGCGGCGGTGATCTACTCGGTCGCGGTCTCGGTCGGCATTTACGCCTTCTGGACGTTTTTGCTCCGTTTCCTCCCGCATATCCGGGACGTTTCGGGCCGCAGCCTTTTGTTCGGCTGCATGGGGCTCGGCGCTTTCATGATCATTGCCATGTCCGCGTGGCTCAACGCTTCGGCGCTCGCCGGTGCCGCCGCGATCCAGCAGCATCTCTCGGCTTCGGTGGAATCTTACACCCGCGATCTCGACAAGGCGCACGCGAATGCGATCGCGGCGCAGGGCTTGCTGCCGGATATTCGGCTGGCTGCGATGCACTTCGGCAAGCTCGCGGAATCGGAAAAAGGCGGCTCGCTCACCGGCACCTCTGGCTCAGGCACCGTCGTGCAGCTCCTCACCCAGATGTCGAATCAGTTGAACGACCTTGCGCAGCAGGTCGCCTCCTCCGACGAAAAAGTGCAGAAGCTGTTCGAACAGGGCTCTAAGCATCTCGCGAAGATGCGCGAACTCGTCTCCGCCAGGGGGCCGGTCGCGGCGAGAAGCGACGCGTTCGGCGCCGAGACGCTGGCGCTTTCCGCTGTGATCAACTCGCTGCAGCAGACCTCCGTCGCGCCCGCTGTGAAACGGCAGGCCGACAATCTCCTGAACGGGTTCGTCGCGCCGGTCGCGGGCGGGCGCGGGGACTTGTTCGACCGCCAGACCGCCGTCGTGGGCAAGGTCGGAGACGCGGTAAAGCAGCAGGCGAAGGCGCTTTCCGCCGCCGCCGACAAGATTCTGGACGCGCCGCGGGTCGAGCCGGAGCGGTTTCAGCCTTTGTCGCCCGCGGAAGCGGTGTTGCGCTACGCGGGTGATTTCGTGCCGAGCTGGGCGGGCGCGATCGCGATCGACCTCATGCCCGCGGTGCTCGTGCTGATCCTCTGCGTCGTCCAGGCGGGCATCCGCCGCGAGAACGAGCCGCAGGCCGCGGCCAGCACCATGACCGCGGCCGAGCTGATCGCCGCGTTGCAATACGCGCGCGAGGTGGAAGCCGCGAACGGGGCGGCCCCGCCCGCGGCCCGCAAGAAAAACGCGCCGGCGGGAAAGCAGAACTCCGGCAAGCCGCCGTCGCCGGAAAAAGCCGCAAAAAAGGAGCCGAAGCTGATCGATGAGGACGAGCCGGAAAACGTAACGCCGTTTTCGTCGGCGCGGGCGGTGAAGGAGTAGCCGTTGTTCCCCGCCGCGAAAATCCGGGAACGCGCGGCCGAATGGCTGCGCAACAATCCCGATGACCGCATTCTCAGCTGGCTCTTCAGCCTGGTCGTGATCGCGACGATCTGGGTGGTCGGCCTCGACTATTACGGGATGCTTGAGAGCGAACTGAATAACGAAACAACGATTTCCGCGCCGGTGCCGGCGAACGATCCCGCACCATCGCTCCTGCCGTCGATCATGCCGGGCCTTACGCCCGGCAAGGACCGGCGAATCGCGATGCCGAAGCCGAACGGCAAGCTCTCGGAGCGGATGACGTTCGAGCTGCTTGGCGACGGCAGGCTCTACGCCACCGGCATGATCTATACCGGCGCCTTCGATGCCTTCAAAACCGAAGTTGAGAAGCGCGGCGGTTATGTGAAGACGGTGGTGCTGAATTCGACCGGCGGCTCCGTGCAGGACGCAATCGCAATGGGCCGCCTGATCCGCGAGAAGAAATTCGCGACCGCTGTTGAGAACGGCGGCTATTGCGCGTCGTCCTGTCCGCTTGTCTTCGCGGGCGGCGAGGAGCGCAGGGCAGGCGAAAAGGCTGTGATCGGCGTGCACCAGGCGTTTTCGCCGGGCGATCCCGGCTTCGACGGCGCGCGCGGCATGGCGGAAGCGCAGCGGATTTCCGCCGACTGCCAGAAATACCTCGCCGAGATGGGCGTCGATCTCCGCCTCTGGGTGCATGCGATGGAGACGCCGAGAGACCAGCTCTATTTCCTGAAGCCGGACGAGCTGATTTCGCTCAAGCTCGCGACCCGGCGCGGGAGCGAGCCGAAGACGGCGGCAAGCGCGGGATAATCTCAGTTGTCATTCCAGGGCGCCTGCGAAGCAGGCGAGTTCGGAATCCAGAAGCATTCGCAAGCGTTTCTGGATTCCGGGTCTGCAGCGCACCGCTTATGCGCTGCGCTGCGCCCGGAATGACCCGATATTGGGCGCGTGGCTCTTTCCTCCCGCCCGGATTCCGGCATGATGGGCATGGGGAAACGCAGGAAATAACAATATGGAGCGCATCTGGCTGAAGCACTACCCGCCCGGCGTGCCGGCGGAGATCGACCCATCGCAATACAAGTCCGTCGTCGCGCTAATCGAGGAGTGCTTCACGAAATATCGCGATGCGTCCGGCTATTCCTTCATGGGCAAGGAGTTCACCTACGGCGAGGTGGACGAGCTTTCGAAAGCTTTTGCTGCTTATCTCCAATCGAAGAACCTGCCGCGCGGCGCGCGGGTTGCGATCATGATGCCGAACACGCCGCAATATCCGGTGGCGATGGCGGGTATCTTGCGCGCCGGTTACGTCGTGGTGAACATCAATCCGCTCTATACGCCGCGCGAGTTGGAGCATCAGCTCAATGACTCGGGCGCGGAAGCGATCGTCATCCTCGAAAACTTCGCGCATGTGCTCGAACAGGTGGTGACCCGCACCTCGATCAAGCAGGTGATCGTGACGAGCCTCGGCGAGATGCTGAGGCTGAAAGGCAAGATCGTCAATTTTGTCGTGCGGCACGTCAAGAAGCTCGTGCCGAACTATTCGCTCCTCGGCGCGGTGACATTTTCACAGGCGATCGCGGAAGGAAAAAAACGCACACTGTTTCCGGTCGACCTCCATCAAGAGGACGTCGCCTATCTGCAATATACCGGCGGCACGACGGGCATCGCCAAGGGCGCCACGCTCACGCATAGAAACATCGTCGCGAACGCCTTGCAGTGCGATGCCTGGCTGCAGCCCGCGCTCAGGAAAGGCCCGCCGGGCCAGTTCATCTGCGTGACGGCGCTGCCGCTCTATCACATCTTCGCGCTCACCGCCTGTTTCTTCCTGTCGTTGCGGAACGGCGGGCTGTGCATTCTCATTCCCAATCCGCGCGACCTGAAATCGTTGATCCGCGACGTCTCGAAATATAAAATCTCATGCTTCCCGGCGGTGAATACGCTCTATAACGCCCTCCTGCATCATCCGGACTTCGGCAAGATTGACGTATCGCGGCTCCGCGCCGCCAATTCCGGCGGCATGGCGGTGACGCGCGCGGTCGCCGAGCTCTGGTTCAAGAAAACCGGCACCCCCATCATCGAGGGCTACGGCCTTTCGGAAACCTCGCCAGTCTTGACCTGCAATCGCGCCGACAACACCGAGTACACCGGAACGATCGGCCTGCCGTTCCCGTCCACCGACATCGCGATCAAGGACGAGGCGGGGAACGATTTGCCGCTCGGGCAGGCGGGCGAAATCTGCGCGCGCGGCCCGCAGGTGATGGCGGGCTACTGGAATCGTCCGGACGAGACCGCGAAGGTGATGACCAAAGATGGCTTCTTCCGCACCGGCGACATCGGCGTCATGGACGAGAAGGGCCGGGTGAAAATCGTCGACCGCAAGAAGGATATGATCCTCGTCTCCGGCTTCAACGTCTATCCGAACGAGGTGGAGGACGTGGTCGCGCATCACCCCGGGGTTCTCGAATGCGCGGTCGTGGGCGTGCCCGACGAACATTCGGGCGAGGTGGTGAAGCTTTTCGTGGTGAAGAAGGATCCCGCGCTCACCGAAGAGGCGTTGCGCAAATACTGCGCCGAACAGCTCGCGGGCTACAAGCGCCCGAAATACATCGAATTCCGCACCGAGCTGCCGAAGACGAATGTCGGCAAGATCTTGCGCCGCGCGCTGCGCGACGAGGCGAGGGCAGAGACCGGCGTACGGGCTGCGTAAGTACCCTTTGCCCCCTCAATCGTCATGCCCGGCTTTATGCCGGGCATCCACGCCTTTCTGCAGCTAAGGCGTGGATGGCATTCGAACTCGGGTTTGCCCGAGTTCGGCGCCTTAAGAGCTCAAGTCGGGTAAACCCGACTTGAGTGACAAAGCCCGGCCATGACAGTTATCAGCGCTGTGCTCAGCCAGTTCTTAATCACCCTTAACTTGAGCTTCATTTTCCGAGCCGCCGCCGCTAACCCTGCGAAATGACTCGACAATCCGGTGCCGGATCGGGTTACTCCGTGGCGATGACAAAACAGCCGTCCAGCCAGCGAACGCTTGCCTTTTACGAGCAAAATGCCAGCGCCTTCTGGGCGCGCACGCGCGACCATGACGTCAGCCACAACATCGCGGCGCTGCTGCGCTTCATCGAGGGCAAGCCGCCTTTTTCCATTCTCGATTTCGGCTGCGGGCCGGGACGCGACCTGAAAACGCTCTCAAGCCTCGGCCACGAAGCGGTCGGCCTCGAAGGGGCGGAGGCCTTCGCCGAAATGGCGCGAGCCCATTCCGGCTGCGAAGTGTGGGTACAGGATTTTCTCGCGCTCGATCTTCCGCCCGCCCGCTTCGACGGGATTTTCGCGAACGCATCGCTCTTCCACGTGCCGCCGAAGGAGCTTCCGCGTGTACTGTCGGAGCTTCGCGCGGCGCTGAAGCCGCGCGGCGTCCTGTTCAGCTCCAACCCGCACGGCAACGACACCGAGGAAATCCGCGCCGACGGCCGCTACGGCGTGTATCATTCGCCCGAAGCCTGGCGCCGCTACATGACGGACGCCGGTTTTTCCGAGCTCACGCATTTCTTCCGGCCGGAGGGGAAGCCGCGCGAGGAGCAGCCGTGGCTCGCGAGCGTATGGCGGCGCTGAGCTTATGCGGGCCAGCGGGCCGATTGGACGGAAATCGTGCTCCGTTCTTCGGAATTTAGGCTGCCGTCGAAATCCCGGCCGAGCTCGCCGCGGTAGGGGCGAAGGCGCTCCAGAATCACGAGAACGATTACCAATACCGCCGCAAGCGCGAGCGCGCCCATCCAGTACGGAATGCCGGCATAGTCCGTAAAGATCGTTTTCGGCGCGCTCGCGCCGAGAACGGGAACGAGCAGCGGTTGCGCGTAGGAATAGGCGAGCGCGCCGAACAGCCCGCCGATCAGCGTGAACAGCGCATCGCGATAGCCGGCCCCGATCTGCGCGAGCGTCGTGCCGGGACAGGCGCCCGCGAGCGTGATGCCGGTGCCGAGAAGCAACCCGCCCACGATATCGGCGGCAATGAGCTCGGCCTTCGGCTGGAGCTTCACATAGCCGAAGCCGTTGAGCGCGGCGAGAACGACTGCGCCCGTCGCGACCGCCGTGAGAAACACCTTGAGCATGATGAAGTTGCTCAGCTGCATCTGCCCGACGATCACGCCAGGTTCGAACACGCGCGATTTCTCGAGCGCGAAGCCAAAAACGATCCCCATTGCGATTCCCGTAACGACGGCGCTTAAAACGCTCATGGAAACCTCCTAGATGCGGCGGAGCAGAAGATTGGCTGCAAGGATTCCGCCCGCGAACATCGCGGCGACCGCGACGGTGGAGCCGACGGAGAGCTGTGCAAGGCCGGAAAGACCGTGCCCGCTCGTGCAGCCGTCGGCGATCCGCGCGCCCAACAGCATGAGAAAGCCCGCATTGAAGGCGAGCGCGTATCGCTTCATGGGCGAAGCGGTACCAAGCGCCCGCTTCCAGATCGGGGAGATGGCCGCGCGCCGCGCGCCCGACAGCTTCATCGAAAGAAACGCACCGATCGCGATGCCGCCGACGAGCGCCACTTGCCACCAGTTCTTCGCGGTGAGCGCCACGTGTTTCGCGGCGTAGTCGATTTTCAGAAGCTGCGGGTCGGCCCAGGACACGATCCAATCCGCGACCGTGACGTAGGAAGAGGAGGCGCCGAGCGCGGTTTCGGCCAAGAGAAACGCGGGGACCTGCAGAAGGCCGATGACGATCCCGGCCACATAGGGCGACCAGGCCTTGTCGTGCAGAGAAATGTGCATATGCGTTTTCCTGCGAAAATTTTAAAAAGGATCGCAGCAAACCGCTCTTAAGACTTTGATCTGGCGCAAGCCGGGCCGTCTTGGCTCGCGGGCGTGGCTCGCGAGCCTTTGGCGGAAGTAGTTACGAGCGGCCCATGCACTCGCTAATGAAGGACATCCGCTCAAGAAAGTGCAGATAAGAATCGGTTGCCTGCTTTCTGCAGCCTGCGAGTTTCAGCCGGTAGCCGGCGGCGGTATTGATATCCGCGACTTCCTGCGCTTCCGCGCGCTGCTTTTGCGCTTCGGCTGCGGCCTTGAGTTCCTGGCCGGCGGTGCGCAAAGCCTGCGGAGCGTAGGAAACGGCGAGCGGCGTCGTGCCCATGCAGATGGCGGCCGCGGCGATAACGAAAAATGTCTTGAGCGTTTTTGTCATCTTCGTTCCTCCGGATCACTCGCGTCGGAACGGCGCGATGGCGAACAAATTGCATATCCGGCGCTCGAACGATGTGACCCCCGTCACAAGAATTGCAGGAGTCTCATCGTGCGCTTCCTCCCGCTACAGGGGGCGCATGCATTCGTGGATGAAGGTCATCCGGTGCAGGAAATGCAGTCCTTGCTCGCTCGCCTGTCTCTGGCAGGCCGAACATTTGAAGTGGTAGTTCGCGATCGTCTTGAGATTGGCCGCTTCCTGCGCTTCCACGCGCGCTTGCCGTACGCGCGCTTCGGCTTCCAGCTTTTGCCGCGCGGCGCGCGCGCTGTCGCGCCATTCCCGCAGCGTTTGCTGCAGCGTCTTGCCGGACGTTTCGTTACCGGTTGCGAATTGCGACATCGCAAGCGGCGCCGCGCCGATACAAATCGCAGCGCCGGCGATCGCTAAAAATGTACGGAATGATTTGTTCATGATCCGCATCCTCGTTTGAAAGGGCGCTGCTCTGACGCGGCAGCGTAAGCCGGATCGCATACCATGAGTCCGAGCGGTGTGACCGACATCACAAGCAAACGTGAAGAATATTTGAAGCGACAGTATGCCTCGGAGGTGAAAGTGACAGGCGAGGGGAGCGCTGACTCCGATCCCTCACTTGTGAGGGAGGAGAAAACTATGGGGCGAAGCGAGGTGGAGCGGCCGCGGCTGCTCCTCAGCGCGATGATGATGAAAGAAGATAGGATGAAGAATCGCTACGACCGGTACGCGCGCGTCCTCGGGGTGAGGAACAACGATCGGGACAAGCCGGGGCCTACAGTTCCGCCAGGCATTTTTTCATGAAGCGCCGCCGCTTCAGGAGGTGCAGGCCTTGCTCTTTCGCACGCTTGCTGCAGGCTGCGCGTTTCTGTTTCACGGCCATGGCCGCGCGCCAGTTCGCCTCTTGCGACGCCTTGATGCGCGCCTGCCGCTCGCGTATCTCTTCTTCGCGTTTTTCCCGTCTCTCCTGCACGGACTGGCGGTAGGTTTTTTCGGCGCGGCGCTGTCCGTGCCGGACGATTGCGCGAATGCAGGCGGCGTGGCTGCGGTAAGGCTCACGGCCACGGCGGCGGTTACGAATAAATTCCGAAACGACCCAAACATTGCTCCCCCAATTTTTGTTGGAAACAATATAGGTCCTTTCGCTCCGGAAAAGATAACTTTTTCACGCGCGGCGCGGCACTTATGCTGCGCGCGTGATGCTCGCGCTGAGCGCGCGCAACAATACGCGCCGCGTTTCGTCGTCCTTCGCGATTTCGGGCTTTTCCGGCTCCGCCGCCGGCGCTTCGTCTTCGGCTTCGATCTCCTGCAGCTTTGCGATCAGATCGGACAGGAGGTCGCGTGAGACGGTGACGATTGCCTCGTGTTCGTTTTCGGTGACGAAACGGAGTACAAAATTTCCCTCAACCGGCGTGACGTCGAACGCCACCGGCTGGCGGATCTTGATTTGCATTGACTGGCCCCATTTTACTTTCACCCGGCTGCACCCCGTCCGGGCTTCTTCCCGTAAAGTCTTTTTCCCGCGAAAAGTTTCCTCCCGCCGGGAGTTTTCTTTTCCGGTAACCCATTGCCGCATACCGTCACGTAAATGTCAAAATGGAAATTTTTGCACAGGCGAGGAAATTGAGGCGGCGTAACGGTTTCGCTGCGCGAAAGGGAGCGATTGTCCACAGATTGAACCGGTTGCAGGTCCGGGAAATGAAATTTTTTGGATTTAGCCGCAGGAGCAGGCGATCTCGCCTGCGAATCTTTGTTTTCCAGCGCGGATTTTGTAGCGGCCGGGGAATTCGATGCCGTCGGGACTTTTGCGTGTGCGGATTTCGATTTCGATGGCGGCACCCGGCTCGACCTGTTTTCGGATGCCGAACGCCATCGTTTTCTTCCAGACGAAATTTTTAACATCGGATTTTGCGAGCGCGATTTTCCGGCCGGCCTCGATCTCGATTTCACCGCTGAAATCGAGCAGATCGTTGTCGGAATAGGGCGCATGGCCTTCGAAGGAAACCGCAGGGATGATTTTCTCTGCTGTTGCGCAAGAGAAGGACGCGGTAGCGTGGGCTAAATTTACCGAGATGGCGGCAAATACAATGCCGCATGCTCCGAGTTGCAATTTGGAGCCAATAGGCGAGCTGCCTTGCGTCCTCACTTTCCGTCTACCGCACGCTCCAGCACCTGCCGGATAAACCGCTGATAGGAAATTCCGTGCTTGGCGGCGCTCTTCTTCACGGAGTCGAGGAGAGGCTTGGACAGTCGCATATTCACGCGCTCGCTTTTCGGCTGAAACTCGAAGCGAGCAGGCTTGAATTGCGAAAAGTCGAGATCGGAAAGGTCGCCTTCGAGAAACTTCTCGGCGGCGGCGTCTGTCTTGAATTTAGGAATCTTGCGCTTCATAGGCCTCGATTTCCTTTCTATGCATGTAGCGGGCGCTAATCGGCCGGATCAGTCGGGCCCCGCCCCGTTTTCGAAACGTAAAAGCAACGAACAATGGCCGTCCTCTAGGTGTTCGCCCCACCGCGATAAAGCGATCTTCTTCCAGGGAATGTTTCGAGTCGGGCGCAACTCGAGGCGCATTCTCGAACAAGGCCTCGATTTCCTCAGCCGAGACACCATGTTTCCGGCACTTCGCTCGGTTGGCTTCGTCCCAATCGAATCCGGCAAACGTAATCCTCATACAACACTATGGCGATTGTATGTACAAATGTCAACTATTGACATTGTTTATTAGTAGCCTTATATTCCTACCACCCTTCCATGAGGGCCGAGGCAGGATCCGGTCTTGTCCTTGGGGGAGGGTGCGGCGCTCGCGCCGCGCGGTGTTGACGTAGCGGCAACGCGGCGTCACCGGCCCGCGCGGTCCGGGAGGCGTAAGGTAGCCGTCCGTGGGGTAAAACAGGCCCCGCTGCCTTCAGTGGCTGGACGAGGCCCGGTTTGGGCGGGGGAGATCCCCGTCCGCGGTCGCGGCATAGGCCTTCAGTGGCCTCCCGACACCGCCCTGTAACCGGCGCCCGGAAGCGCGGCCCCCGCACGCCAAAAATCGCCGCCATGCGGATCGGTTTCGCGGATTTCGCGAGGCTTGTTCGCGCCGGAGCGCCGCAAGGCGTTTGCTTCTCGAAAGAGAGGCGGCCGGAAGACCCGTTGCGCCAAACCGGCGCTCCGGCTCCCTCGTTCCATTTTTCGGGACGAGGCTGACAAATGCCCCGGACGCACGAGAGAAGTGCGGGTGCGGGGACGATGGCGCTTGAATGGTATCCGGCTGCGACGAAATCACTCGCGCATTTATGTCGCGTGGCCACTCTGGGAACCTCATGGTTGTATCGCTATCGCTTGCACAGGACAACGATGCACATCGCCGGATCGAAAATCGCGGTATCGAGAATTTTCATGGGCGCGGCCGGTTTGTTTCTCGCCGCATGGGGTAGCGCCACCGTCGCCGAATACATCTTGCCCGGCTCGTTCTGGCAGGTATTCCTTGTGCTGGCCGTCATCTTGCTCGGTTATTTTGGCAAGTCGGTCTATGACGGCCACCTGCGATAGCTGATTCCGATTCCTGCAATGCCGGCGATGAATGGGTTCGCGAAGCTTTGCGCCTGCGCGCTCTTGCTCTGCGCCGCTGCGGCGGCCGCCGATCCGTTGCCGGCCGGCTGGCAGGAATATCGTTCCGCCGGCGGCGGCTTCAAAGTCGAAATGCCCGGCAAGCCCGAGGCGATCGAGAACGAGTTCGGCACGCAGGGCCAGAAGATGCACGGCTTCGCCTTCAGCCGCGACAAGAGCGGCGGCAGCAAGCAGGGCGCCATGCTCGCCATGGCGAGCGACCTGATCGGCGGGCGGAAACTGGAAGACGCCGAAAAGAATCTCGACACCGTCCGCGACACCGCGATGCAAACCATGGGCGCCAGGCTCGTGCGGGAGGCCAAGGAAAACGTCGGCGGCTATCCCGCGCGCCGGATCGAATATGAAGGGAACGGCTATTTCGGCACGCTCCTCGTCGTGCTCACGGAGCGGCGCATGTATCAGGTGAACGCCATGGGCCCGCAGGGCTATTCCGCGAGCGCCGAAGCCAAACGCTTTCTCGATTCCTTCGCGCTGACCGGGAACTAGGGCGCTGCAACAAAAGCCGATATTGCTCCCGTTTCCCGTTCCGCTACCATTCCTCCCGAACACGCCGCGAAAGAGCGTGCCAAAATCCATCACCGGGAGGACTACAAGTGAAACATTTTATTCGTCTTGCCGCCGTTACGTTGACGGCGATCGGACTTTGCACGAGCGCCGGGTTTGCAGCGGGCGCCGATAATTATCCGTCACGCCCCGTAAAGTGGGTCGTGCCCTATCCGCCGGGCGGCACCACCGACGTGCTCGCGCGGCTTTCGGCGCAGTGGCTGTCGGAACATCTGGGCCAGCAATTCATCGTCGAAAACAAGCCGGGCGGCGGCAACAATATCGGCACCGAATTCGTCATACGGTCGGACCCCGACGGCTACACGATGCTCCTCGTCAACCCGGCAAACGGCATCAACACGACGCTGTACAAGAACCTGAAGTTCAATTTCCCGAAGGACATTCAGGGCGTCGCAGGCCTCGTACGCACGCCCAATGTCATGGTCATCAACAAGGACTTCCCGGTGAAGACGGTGCAGGAGTTCATCGACTACTGCAAAAAGAACCCGGGCAAGATCAACATGGCGTCGTCCGGCGCGGGGACGTCGGTGCATCTCTCGGGCGAATTGTTCAAGAAGATGACCGGCTGCGACATGACCCACATCCCGTATAAGGGAGCGGGGCCCGCGCTCACCGACATCATGGGCAACCAGGTGCAGGTGATCTTCGACAACCTGCCTTCGTCTTCCGGCTTCATCAAATCCGGTGCGGTCCGCGCGCTTGGCGTCACCTCGACGAAGCGCGATGCGGAATTCCCGGATCTGCCGCCGATTGCCGACACCGTGCCGGGTTACGAAGCGACCGCCTGGTTCGGCATCGGCATGCCGAAAGGCACGCCGATGGAGATCGTGAACAAGGTCAACGCCGAGGTAAACCGGATGCTGAAGGACCCGGGCATGATCGAGAAGTTCGCCAAGCTCGGCGGCACGCCGATCCCGGGTACGCCCGAGGACTTCCAGAAGACGATTCAGGCCGAGACCGACAAGTGGGCGCCGGTTGTCCAGGCGTCGGGTGCGAAGGTTGAGTGAGTAGTCTGAACGGCTGTTCAGCTTCGGCGTGGCGGATGGGCATTTTATCCCTACGCCGAAGCGAATTACCGCGTTGCAGCATCGCAATTTGATTGACGCACGGGGGATGCGTCTGGAATCGTCGTTCACGTGTCTGGGAAAAAGGGCACGCTAACCGAAGGGGGAATTCAATGCGTTTGATTGTTACGGCTGCGGTCGCAGCACTTGCGCTCGCGTTCGCTGGCACGGCGGCGGATGCCAAGAAGGGTGGCGCGAAGCGCTACACGTTCAACGTTTCCTGCCCGGCGCTCGCGCCGGTTCCAATGAATATGGGCACCTGCACGGCGGCAGGGAAGAGCAAGGAAGCTGCGCGCGAGACCTGCCAGGCGAAGCATTTTATGTGCTACGCAAGCGACCCGGCCAAGAAGAAGGGCAAGAAGGCGGCAAAGAAGAAAGCCGCAAAGAAAAAAGCTTAATCGCTTCGACGATTACGTTCCTTCGGCCCGCCCGGCTAACGCCATGGCGGGCCGGAGTTCTTTTGGGAGGTAAAATAAACGCGAGCGGACGGGAACCCGGCGAGGGGTTGCGCGTTAGTTGGATGTTCGCGCACGCGAACCTGTCGGGCGTCATCCCCCCACCGCCCTTACCCCCGATAGCCCGGCAGTGAACCCGGCCGTCCCCGGCCGGGTTCTCTTTTGTGCATTCCGTTTGTGAAAGTTTATGCCGCAACCGCTTCGCGCGCGGCGGAAGCCGAACGGCTTACTCCAAGGAAATCAATCGCGTTTTCGGCGCCCGGCGCAAACCGGAAGGAGGCGCGGTAACGGCGCTTACGCCGTCGAGCTCGTCGCCCGCGTGCAAATAACGCATGGGGTCCGTTGCCTCACCAGTGACCCGCACCTCGTAATGCAGGTGCGGCCCGGTGGAACGTCCCGTCGTCCCGATCCGGCCGATGACGTCGCCGGGCTGTACTTCCTCGCCTAGCGTTGCCTCGATCGCGGAAAGATGCCCGTAGCGCGTGACGAGCCCCTTGCCGTGGTCGATCTCGACCATCAGGCCGTAGCCGCCTTGGTAGCTTGCGTTCGTGACGCGGCCCCCGGCGGTCGCCCGCACCAGCTCGCCGGGCGCGCCGCGAAAGTCGACACCGGAATGGATCGCTAGCTGATGAAAAAACGGATCGGCGCGGACGCCGAAGCCGCTTGTGATTTCCGACTGGCGCGGGACGGGGAAGCGCACCGGCACCGTTTGCAGCACCGTGTTGAGCTCCGAGAGCTTGGCCGCAGTCTCCTGCGTTTTCGCAAGCTTCTGATCGAAAGCGTCGCCCTTCGCCCTGAGAAGCGGGATGAACGGGCCGCCGATCACAGGCCAGATGTCGGGGGAGCCCGTCGAAACGCCAAGCTCGGCGAGCACCGAGCGCGCGCGCATTTCGCCGGCGTCGATTGTCTGCGTGAGGCGGTCGAGCGTTTCCTGTTGCTTCGTTTCGATTTGCGCAAGCCCGTTCGACAGGTCCTGCAGCCGGGATTCGACCGGGCGGGAGCGATCGAGGATTGCGAAATTCATGGTCCTTCGAATCTCGCCCGATCGCTCCCCGGAGGGAGCGGGGACGATCTTGTCGGAGATCGGCGAGGGTTTCGCATTCGGCGTCCGCTCGATCACCGGAAACGTATCGGGCACAGGCCCGTTCAGGTCGCGCGTACGCGGGGTTTCCGGCGCCGGTTTCGGAGCGAGTTCGCTCAACGCATTCTGCCGCCGCTCGACGATCGCCTGCTTCTTCGCGAGCTCCGCGATCGTGCGGTCGACCCGTTCCTGCTCGACGAGCTTCAGCGATTGCAGCCGCTGCACCTGCGTCTGCAGCGCCGCGATCTGTGCGTCGTAGCTGCGAACGAGATTGGTTTGGTGCGCGACCAGCATGTGCAGCGCGTCGTCGCGGAAGAAAATGTAGAACGACGCGATGCCCGACCAGACCGTCAGCGCCGAAACCGCAGCGATCGCGCCGATTTTCACCGCCGGCGAAATCGGCTTGCGCTTCTGCGCATGCGTCTTTTCGCGATGCGCGTGATGATAATGCGAATATCGCCGTTCGAACGCGGAAGAGGAGGTCATGGGGATCTCGGGCCGCCCGGAATTCCCATCAGAGCCTTGTTCGGTTAACGGGAAGTCAACGGCTGCAACTCAGAGCTTTCGCACCGCATCGAGTACGTCTTCCGCATGTCCCTCGACTTTCACCTTCGGCCAGACATGCGCGACCTTTCCGTTCCGGTCGATCAAATAGGTGATCCGATGAACGCCGAGAAAGGTCTTCCCGTACATGCTCTTTTTGCCCCAGGCGCCATAGGCCTTGAGCATCTTGTGGGTTTCGTCCGAGAGCAGCGGGAAGGAAAGGCTATATTTGTCGCGAAACTTGCCCTGCGCTTTCACGGGGTCGGCGGAGACGCCGAGAATCACAGCCCCGGCCTTCTCGAACTGTTTTCGCAATCCATTGAACGCGATCGCTTCCCGGGAGCATCCCGGCGTGTCCGCGCGGGGGTAGAAATACAGCACAATGATGCTGTCTCGCAGCGATTTCAGCGAAATCTGGGTCCCGTCTTCGCGGGTTAAACTGAAATCGGGGGCTTTTGCACCGGGGGTTAGGATTTTGCCCATAGCCTTCCTTTCGTCGCCTTTTCCGCTTTGATAGGGCACAATGTTATAGCGATCCGCTCAGGCGGGTCATGATTTGCTGATTTTGGGGCCGTGGACGGCGGGGGCCGATTCACGACGAAGGCGCGGGGTGGGGGACGACTTGAGGCTTGCGCGCGAATGAACTCGAACTACCCCCATGGTCAGGGTACCCGTGGCCACGGCACCCAGGGTCATGAGGAGCATGGCGGCCATAGAGCTACCCATCGGCATCCTCCCCACCCTGGGGCATCCCGCCACCCGCATCATCACCGCCACGATGCCCGTCCCAAGCGGAAAGCGCGTCAATGGGCGGCCCGCGCTTCCCGCGCCTGCTTCTGCAAGCGGGCCAGCGGACGCATCTCGCCGCTGAAAATCTCGGCGCTCGTCTTCGCGCTTCTCGCTTCTATCTACGTCATTCTTGTGAGCGGGTTGATGCCCTTCGATGTCGCGGGGCCGATGGTGAAACGCGCGCTCGAAGCGAAGCTTGGCGAAGGCACGCGGGTCAAAATCGGCAAGACAAGTCTGGGGCAGAATTCATCCGGCCAGCCGGTACTGAGCGTGAGCGACATTGTGATCAAGGGCCCCCACGGCATCACGATCGCGACTGCCCCGCGCGCCGAGGTGGTGCTCGACAGCGGCATGTTGATGGGAAATTTCCGCGCGAAGCGTATCGACCTTCTCAACGCGATTATGACGCTCCGGATCGACGAGCAAGGCCGGATTGGGATTACGGCGGAGGACAAACCTTTACAATCACTGCCTTCGACACAGGGAAGCGCTGCGCCGTCCTCGGGCAAAACCCCCGATCTTCCCGGCAAGGCACACGGTGCGCACGCATCCGTTCCCTTCGTCTATCCCGAGCTCGCGGCCTGGCTTGACCGATTGGAGCAAAGCGGCCTCGACGGTATTGCGCTTTCGGAAGTCGGCCTGAAGCACGGGACGCTTGTTGTTGAGAGTGCGAAAAAACAGCGGCGCTGGATTTTCGCCAATACGAATTTTCTGGTGGCCCGCCCTCAGGAAGGGGGCGTCACGCTCTCGCTCAGCTCGGGAAATGCCGACGATGCCTGGAGCATAAACGCAACGATTAGCGCGTTGCAAAACGGCGCGCGGGCGATCGACGTGGTCGCGCGCGATATCTCGCCCGAAGACATCATGCTGGCGGCGGGCGTAACCAGCAATCAGCTCATGGTGACCTCGCGAATTTCCGGTCTCTTGCGTGCGCAGATCGGTGAGGATGGTCGTCTTCTCTCCGGCGGTTTGCGTGCGGGCCTTGGACCGGGCGAGATCAAGAACTCGACGGATGAAGAATCGAAAATCTCGATCGACGGCGTTCAGTTGCAAGCCGAGTTTAATCCGAACCGGCGTGCTATTCTCTTCGAGCCGATCTTGTTTCAGGCCGGTGCGAACAGGATTGCGTTGCAGGCCGTCGTCGAAGCGCCGCAGGACAATCGTCAGGCTTGGCCGGTTTCGATTTTCCGCGGTCTGGCGCAGCTCTCGAGCGGCCATCCCGGCGATTCCTCGCTGATGCTGGATCAGATTTCGCTGAAAGGAAGTTGGGATCCGCGCGCGCTGAAATTCTCGCTGGATCAAGGAACGGTTGCCGGCCCGACGGCAAGCCTCGCGCTTTCGGGCAACGTCGATTTCGGCGCCCCGACACCGATGCTGTCGCTTGGGATCAGA